>ERZ772884.1889-NODE-1889-length-13017-cov-14.507406_pt1 | contig 13017 bp, 8 predicted proteins | sample MGYA00580574_ERZ772884 | MGnify/ENA primary metagenome ERZ772884 (study PRJEB29015, sample SAMEA2737690) | human gut metagenome | biome: human gut; feature: human-associated habitat; material: faeces | place: China | collected 2012 ... | reverse complement strand
CGAGGGAAGCATGCCGAATTCCCCGACCCTGGTGGTGCACACGAGGCTGATGTACCGCGCGCCATGGTCGGAATGGTGCACGAGACCGTCCGCGCCGCCATGCGGGGCGGCCCATGATATCGCCTGTTCCAGCGCCTGCAGCGGCAGCTCCCCGGTGTCCATGGTGGTGGCGCACGCCCATCCGACGATCCTGCGGGCGAACACGTCGGCGGCGAACGCCGTGTAGCCGAACGAGCCGTTGGCCATGCGCACGTAGGTGATGTCGGCCACGTGCGGCCGGTTCGGCGCCTCCGCCTCGAACCTGCGTTCCACGAGGTCGGGCCTGCCGCCCGTGCCCTTCGCCGGTTTGGTGGTGACGGGCGTCCTGCCGCGGCGCACGCCGCGGATTTCCGATTCCCGCATGACGTTCATCACCTGGTCGCGGCCGATCTCGGCCGGATCCCAGCCCCGCGCCAACAACTGGGCGTGCGTCTTGCGGTACCCGTACACGGCCATGAAGAAATCGGCATGGATCTCGAGGATGTCGCGGGCCAGCGCCTCGTGCCTGGCGGCCATGCGGCTGACGGGCCTGGATTTGAACATGCGGTAGCCGCGCGGCGTGATGAACCCGCAGTCCAGCGAAGCGGCCAGCACCCTGCGGATCGGCCCGACCCTGAAACGGTCCTTGAATTCGTCGATGTAAGCGACCATCAACGCCGTGTCGGGTCGAGCCGTGCCGCGAAAAAAGCCGACGCCGTCGTCAATATCTCGTTCGCCCGCCTCAATCGCGCGACCTCGGCCCGCAAACTCCTCAACTCCGCCATCGCGTCTTCGGCCGACTGCTTGGTCTCCGCCGCGACCGTGGCGTCCGTCTTGTTGCGCCAACGGCGCAGCGTCTCCGGCGCGACCCCCAGATCCTTGGCGACCTGTTCGATCGCCTTGGTCTCCGACGAATACGAGCCGCGCGACTTGGTCAACAGCCTGACGGCCTTCGCCTTGAACTCCGGCGTGTATCTCGTTCCTTTTGCCATGGTTCCATCATCTCCCATCGAGTTAGGGGAAATGCGGAACAAAAATCAGTTCATATCATTTACGCTTAGGACTTCATTGAGGTGAGGTCAAGTCATGCATGGCTGATTTCAAGAGCGGCAAATTCCTAAGCTTTTACGCTTAGGACTTCATTGAGGTAGATAATCGTAGGGGTCGATGCTGATGGTCACGCATTCCTAAGCTTTTACGCTTAGGACTTCATTGAGGTCGTGTTAAGTGTAGCTTAATCTCGATCAGGGTGTGTGTCATTCCTAAGCTTTTACGCTTAGGACTTCATTGAGGTTCGAAACCGCAGGAGCAGCCCCAGTCGGAGCAGCGATTCCTAAGCTTTTACGCTTAGGACTTCATTGAGGACCAGAGCCGAAACAGTCACACGGCAGAAGCTCGCCGCCTGAAATTCCTAAGCTTTCATGCTTAGGACTTCATTGAGGAAAGTGGCTCGATGAGGAGCATTACTTGGTCATCCTGCAATTCCTAAGCTTTTATGTTTAGGACTTCATTGAGGATCGGTCCGCGAGACCTCCACCAGCCTCGAGATCCTATTCCTAAGCTTTTATGCTTAGGACTTCATTGAGGAACCGTCATGCCGCCCTCGACCATCGTGACCTCGTCAATTCCTAAGCTTTTATGCTTAGAAATTCTGAGGGGATGTGGTATTCTTACGGAAGAGCACCCCCGTTACCGTCTTTTCGATAGCTTCCGAGGTGCTCATTTGATTGTGGGTGATGTTCTTGGAGGAATGAAGGCACCCATATTTCGCTTGTGGAAGCTTCCAATGCGGAATTCTCAGGGTGGCTTTTTGATTCCACCCTCAGGTAGTTCAACGATTAGCTTCAGGTGGTATGCTGGCTTTTGTGAGAGGTCTCATTGGCACCATTCGGTGACATTGAGACCTTCATCTTTGCCTTATATTCGGTTGTTGATTTTCCGTATCCTGGGCAACGTTTTGATTTCGCTTTTCCGATTCGCTTATTTGGCTTGTGTCTCTTCTACCGCTTACCGTCTCACCCCATCCCTGTACTATAGGGGGTAAAGAGGAGAGGACAATGGCACGATATGATTTTTGCCCGCAATGCGGCACTGCAAACGCGAATGGTGATTTTTGTATCAATTGCGGCGCGTCGTTGGTGACGTCTGATGATGTGGTTGATCGGGATGCGCCGGCTCCGACGGTTCCGATTCCGGTTGTGCCTACGCCTCAGGGGTATCTTGATGAGAATGGTAGGCCTGTCGGTGTGCAGCCGTCGGGGGAGCGTGGCCCGCAGGGCGATGCTCCTCGTCGCGGAGTTTCCAAAAAACTGATTGCGGTGGCTGTGGCGATTGTGGTTGTCGTTGCGGCGGTGTGTGGATGGTTGGTGTGGCGTGATCGGCAGCATCGTAGCCAGTTGGCGGATTGTGTGAGTGCGGTTGGTAGAGTGAAGGCTGCTGAGCGGAAGGCGGAGGTGGATTATCGGGCGGCTGTCAAGCTTGCCAAAACCGATTCGAAGCGTATTGCCGATGCATCGTTGCTTGGTGAGATGACTGATGTGCTTGGCTCGCAGAAGCCGATTGTGGCGGCTGATTATGTGTGCGATGCTGGCGATGGTACGGCGCGGTTGCGTACGGTCGCTGAGCAGGCTCGTAGGGATTTGTCATCGCAGAAGGCGTGGCTTAAGTCGGTGAATGCTGCGGCGAAGCGGGTTCAGACGAGTATTGATAAGCGGACCGCGTCTGATCGGGCTGCTAAGGATAAGGCCGCCAAAGACAAGGCCGCCAAGGAGGCTGAGCGTCAATCGCAGCAGGATGGTATCAAGACGGACGAGTATGTCAACACGCGGTATGCGTATTCGATTCAGGCTCCGTCGGATTTCGTGTGGTTTGATGAGTCGGATAATGGCGATGGCCGGCAGTTCAGCAGCGATGATGACGATGATATCGCGATCTCAGTGTGGGGTTCATACAATGCCGATGGTGATACGCCGTCCAGTGCGATGCAGCGGTATCTTTCGGAGCATGATGTCAGTTACCATGCGTTGGGCAGCGGGAGCTTTGTGGTCACGTGGGAGGAGGATGGAACCGTCACCTATATTCGTGAGTTGGTGGATGACAATACCATTCGTGCCGTGCAGATCACGTATCCGACGTCGTCGTCCGATCGTGGCGGCAAGGTAGTGGAGGCCGTCGCCCACACGCTGAAAGCGTTGTGATTTTCTGGTGTTGTGACGGTTGTATGGATGGTTGTGGTGGCTTCGAGAGGCTGCGACGCCAGCTTTGGCGGTCCGCACGCCTGCCATGCATTCGGCATGCGGACCGCGTTCAGCGCAGAGGGCGCACGTACGAGCCGACTTCGGGACGGACCTGGGCGAGCGTGCCGTCGGCGTTATGCGTCAGGGGAGCGAACACCGTTTCCCTGTGGCATCCGTCGCCGCCGCTCCAGCGGGAGGCGTGCCCTGACGGGTCGAACGCGAAACGATGGTAGGCGATGATCCACTCGTCGGTGCCGGGGATGTTCACAATGTTATGGTGTCCCGTGGCGTACAAGCCGCGTTCGGGAGCCGGCATGACAAGCGGCATCGGATCGCTCCACGGGCCGGAAAGCGAACGGGACGTCGCGTATTTGACGCAATAGGTTTCCTCGCGCGCGTCGTTCTCCGACCAGGAAGCGTAGTAGATACCCTGCCGTTCGTGGATCCAAATGGCTTCGCGGAAGTCGCCCGGTACCCAGCTGATTGCGCGCGATTCGTCAAACGCTAGGCAGTCGTCGCGCAACGGTGCCACCCACGCCCGGCCATTGCCCCACAGCAGCCAGCGTGTGCCCTCCGATGCGATGAAGACACCGGGATCGATGGTATGGCAATCAAACGTGCCCTTGCGAATCAGTGGCTCCGGCTGCGGCGTGAACGGTCCGTAAGGCGTATCGGCCACGGCGGCGCCGATCTGCGATCCGGCCACGAAAAACAGCACGTATCGTCCGTCGGCCGCGTGCACAATCGACGGAGCCCACGCTCCATCCTCGCCGTGCCACCAGGGCACGTCGTACAAATCGAGCGCAGGATGACGCTCCCAGGTCGCCAAATCGTCGGAAGCATAGACGCTGAACGCGGTGGTGCGCCATTCGTCCACGCCGTCATCCGTGCAATACAGGAAGTAGCGGTTGTCGAAAATCGCCAGATTCGGGTCCGCGCAATAGCGGCGCAGCGGATTGGTGGCGAGCGCCGTGTCGTTGACGCGGTGCGGAAGCGAGTCTCGATCTGTTGCGGAGGTCGCATTCAATGTTGTTGCGATGCTCATGAAACGTCCTTTCGTCAGCCCTTGACCGATCCGGCGACCAGGCCGGAGACGATCCACTTCTGGCAGAAGATGAAGAACACGAACACCGGCAGCAGCGCGAGCACGGTGATGGTCATGAAGCTCGGCCAATCGGTGGAGAACTGGCCCACGGCGTTGTAGACCTGGAGCACGATGGTCCGCAGATTCGACGAGCTGATGAACACATTGGCGTTCATGAAGTCGTTCCACGTCGACATGGTCTGGAATACGACCACGGTCGTCAGAATCGGCCGGATGAGCGGCATGACGATGCTCCAGAAGATACGCAGCGGCCCGGCGCCGTCGATGCGCGCGGCCTCGATGAGTTCGAACGGCAGCGAGCGCATGTATCCGACGATGAGGAAGTAGCAGAACACGCATCCGCCGAGGTAGATGAGTACCAGGCCACCCAGGGTGTTCACGATGTGGGTTTGCGCTTCCATGCGGTACAGCGGGATCAGGGTGGATTGGGCGGGGACGACGAAGGCGACCATGAGGATGGTACCGATGATGGCGGTGAACCTGGATTTGCGTAGGATCATGCCATAGGCGGCGAGTGCGCCGACGATCACTTGGATGGCCACGCCGAAGAATGTGACGATGAGCGTGTTCCACAGGGAGCGCAGGATGGGCACGGTGGCGAAAGCGTGGGTGTAGTTGTCGAACGTCCATTGTTTCGGCAGTCCCAGTGGATTGGAGCTCATGTCGGGGATGGTTTTGAACGTGTTGATGACGATGTACCACAGTGGTATGGCGCATATCAGTGCGATGGCGATCATCACGATGGATGTGATGGCGGAGGATATGCGTTTGCGGGTGGTGAAGTTCATGCCTTTGGCTTTGGTCGGGTGCTTGGTTGTGGCGCTCATCACTGGAACCTCCTTGAAATCAGGTTGGAAACGCTCATCTGTAGGAACACCACGATGCCGGTGGCGATGAAGAAGAGTACGGCTAGGGCGGATCCGATGCCGTATTGGGATTGGCCGATGCCTTGTTGGATGATGGACTGGGTGACGGTGTAGGTCGAATAGCCGGGACCGCCCTTGGTCATCGTGTAGGGCAGGTCGTAGACCTTGAGGCCTCCGGACATCAGCAGGAAGGTGGAGGTGACGATGCCGGGGGTCAGCTGCGGCAAGGTGATGTGGATGAACTGTTGGAATTTGGAGGCGCCGTCAACGGTCGCCTGCTCGTACAGGTCGGCGGGGATGGCTTGCAGGAATGCGAGGTAGAGGGTGGCGTGCCAGCCGATCTGCGCCCAGATCGCGATGAAGATGACGCAGAATTTAGCCCAGCTGTTGTTGCTCAGCCAAGGAATCGGGTCGAAGCCGAGTGAGGTGAGTATCGAGTTGACCACGCCGGTTTTCATTGGGGAGAAGATGTATTTCCATACCATGCCCATGATGGCCAGCGATGGTACGGAAAAGAAGAAGAATACGGAGCGGACGAAGTTGCAGCCTACGAATTTGCGGTTGAGCACTACGGCCAGTGGGATGGCCAGCGCGGTCACGCCGATCATCACCACGATGGCGTAGAGAATCGTGAATCCGAGGCCGGACAGGGTTGAGGGGTCGGAGAAGACCTTTTTGTAATTGTCGAATCCGACGAACTTCATGTTGGTGCTATAGCCGTTGAAGTCGGTGAACGAATAATAGGCGGTCTGCACCAAGGGCACCAGGAACAGGATCACGAACAGTGCCAGAATCGGCAGCAGGAACCAGAATGAATTGAGATCCTCGCGCAGGCCCTGCCTCCTACGGCGGCTGCGATAATAGGTTTCGTCCATGAGCGGCAGTGCCGGCGCCGCTTGCGTTGCGTTGCTCATATGCCATCCTTTCGTATGGTTCTGGCGATGATTGTGGAGGAGGGGCGTCGAACGGATTTCCTGTGTCCGCGCGCTTTGTTCGCCCCTCCCGTTGGGTGCAGGTCGCGAGCCTATTGCGCTGCGGCCATCTTGTCATCGATGTTCTTGGCCCACTGGTCGACGCTGATTGAACCTTGGACGAGCTGCTGGATTTCGGCGGTGTTGGCGGACGAAAGCACATCGGGCTTCTTGTAGAAGTTCGTGTACAGGAAGTACTTGCCAGTCTTCACGTTCTCGTCGTAAATCTCCTTGTACTGCTTTGCTACGTCGGAATCGAATCCTTCGACGGTGATGGCGTCGCCGTTCTTGCTGCGCTGCTTCAATGCCCAGTCGGAGACCATGAAGTCGAGGAACTTCTCGGCCGCCTTGAGCTTGTCGCCCTTGAGCTTGGAATAGATGGTCAGACCAGGCGACGGGGAGCCTTGCGAATACTGCTCATGGTTCTTGTCGAGAGCCGGGATGCGGGCGAAACCCCAGTCGAAGGACGCGCCTTCGAAAGCGGAGAAGTCCCATACGCCGGTGGTGTACATGGCCACCTGTCCATTGGCGAACTGGGTCTTGGCATCGTCGCCGCTCACACCGACGTTGTCACGTGACGCGTACCCCTTCTCGTACACCTTCATCCACGCCTTCACGCAATCCTTCTCATTGGCGCCCGGCGTCGACGGGGTCTTGTCGGCCAAGGTCGTCACATCCACGCCATCCTTGGCATAGACCGCGCCCATGAAGGAGTCCGGGATACGATCGTTGCCATCTCCGAGCGATTCGATATATGGGGTGATGCCCTTGTTCTTGAGTTTGCCGCACAGGTCGAGGAACTCGTCCCACGTGGCCGGCACGGAATCGTAGCCGACCTGGCCGAGCAGATCCTTGTTATAGGCGATGCCGGCGGCCCACGAGGAAATGGACTGTCCGTACAGTTTGCCGTCGCGTGACAGGAAATCCTTGTTCGCCTGCGAGAGCTTCTTGACGTAGGACTTGCCGGTCATGTCCAAGGCATAGCCGTTGTCGATGAGATCGTTCTTGTTTTCCGAGGTGATCACGAACACGTCCGGAGCCTGGTTGCCGACGAGGCGGGTCTGCAGGGTCTGGATGTATTCGTTGGTCGGCGGCGCGTAGCCGAAGTCGACTTTGATGTCGGGATTCTCTTTTTCGAATTCGTCGATGAACGGCTTCATGATCTGCTCGTTGTCCCAGCTCAGGAAGCTGATCGTGGTCTTGCCCGCGTCGGCGCTTCCGCCGCAGGCAGCCAACGGCAGCAGCATCGCGGCGCCGGCCGCCGCTGCCATCGTTCTGGTCAAAACCTTGCCCATGTTCACTGTGTTCCTCCTTTATCCAGGGCTTCCATGCCCTTCTTCCGTCCATGGCGACATCGTCGCGAACCAGCTGTTGAATCGATTAATTGACACGATTCAAAAGCTGTTGATAGCATTTATACACTCCGTGTTGAATCGTGCCAAATCGGCGCGTACAATAACCCTCGAAGGGCTATTGGGGTCATGCTCCGGCGATTGTGCAATCGCCGGCCGCGCATGGGATTCGTGGCCATGGCACAACTGGAGCCGACAGGCTGGCGGTTCCGTGCAAGACGACTTCCAAGGAGACGCGCATATGGTCACGATGAGCGATGTAGCCAAGGCCGCGGGCGTATCGCGGGCCACCGCGTCCTATGCGTTGCGCGGCGATCCGCGCATCGTCCCGGCGACCGCCGAACGCGTGATGCGGGCGGCGCGCGAACTGCAGTACACCACGAATCTGTCGGCACGTTCGCTGCGCTCCGGACGCTCGGGCATCATCGGGGTGGCGATTTTCGAGCTCGACCATCCCTATCCAAGCGAGATGAGCGCCGCTATGAGCCGTGAGGCCGCGAGGCATGGTCTGGAGACGATTGTGCAGGAGACCTCGAACTCGAAGGACAACGAGGTCGCCATCCTGCAGAAGGTGACCAGCCAATTATGCGACGGCACCATCTTCAGTCCCGGCAACGTGTCCGACGATGAGATTCGCGCCCTATCCGGCGGCAAACCGGTGGTGCTGCTCGACGACATCTCACCTGATCCGGTGTTCGATTCGGTCGCCACGCCCTGTGAGGAAGGCTCGGCGGCTGCCATCCGGCACTTGGTCGACGTGGGATGCCGTCGTCCATTGGTGATTGGCGCCGACTATCGTGTATTGGCCGAGGACAACGGTTCCATGACGGTGTCCGGACGGCGTCTTCTGGGATGTCTCAACGCCTTCGACGACCTCGGCGTCGCGCCTGCCGCCGAACAGTTCGTCAGCCTGCCCCACTGGGAATCCTCCGACGCCCGCGCCGCTGCCCATGACCTCGTCGACTCGGGCATTGATTTCGACGGCGCGTTCTGCATGACCGACACGATCGCCATCGGCTTCGTACGGGGGCTGGCGGACCGTGGGCTGCGAGTGCCCGACGACGTGGCCGTGATCGGATTCGACGGTATCAGAGAATGCGAGGATTACATACCGTCGCTGTCCACTGTGGCCACCGATCTGAACGATTTGGCAGCCAAGGCGATGCGTCTGCTGCTCGACCGACTCGACGAGGATGGGAAGGGCACGCCGTTGCCTGCCCGCACGCTTACGGCCGATTTCCGATTGATCGCCCGCGAATCGACGCGGCGCTGAGAGAGAGAGTTTTTATGCTGATTGCCTGAGCGTAAGGAATCAAGGCTATTGGATTGTGGATGAAGCTGATAATTTGATTTTATGATTCTATATGAGCTTGGGGGTGCCATTAGAATGGCACCCCCAAGAGATAATCCATGACTGATGAATTATTCCGTCAAACCTTCATGGGTTTATTTGACAGTGTATCCTTGCTGGGAAGAGTAGTCCTTAAGATTCTTCTCCCAAGCTTGGATGCCTTTGGCAAGAGTGATGGACTTTCCGGTATAGGCAGCACCAACCTCATCGCCGAAGACGCCACGTGCATATACCTCAAAGGGCAGGAATTTGTATCCGGTGGAGACATTGGCAGCGGCCTTCGCCAGTTCTTCATTGAATTTCTGTCCGCCAAAGTACTCGTGAGCTTTGCCGTCACTGTCGGTCAGGGTAGTCATGTTGAGGAAATCGTCGGACTTCAAGGTGTCGTTATCGGCGGGGAACGCACCGCCATCGACACGGGTCTTTATTCCCTTGGAGTTGTGGCAAGCGTATTCCGCGAACTTATACGCTGCTTCAGCCTTCGCCTTATCCTTGGTCTTCACTACAGCAAGCGAAGAGCCACCGTTTTCTGCATTGGTTTCGGAACCATTCGCAGTCGGCATTTGGGTGATGCGCCACTTTCCTTCACCGTCGGGAGCTCCGGAAAGTAGGTTGTAAGGCATCCAGGCTCCGGTGAGCAAAGATGCTATTGATCCATCGTTCAGGCCTTTATTCCAATCGTCGGACCAGCCGACGGTCTTGGTGTCGATAAGATCTTCGTTAATCATCTTCTGCCAAAAGTCGACGAATGTCTTCACTTTGGAATCGCTGGACAGCTTGATGGTGACGCTCTGTCCGTCGGATCCGGTCGAGAATGGTGTCGCTCCGGCAAGCCATGTCATTGAATCGAAGAAGCCAGCGTCGCCTGAATCGGACGTGATGTACGAGCCTGTCGCGCGAATCTTCTTTGCGGCATCGTAGAACTGATCCCAAGTGCGGACCTGGGTCGGATCCACTCCGGCCTTGTCGAAGACATCCTTGTTGTAGAACCAAGCCATTGGACCGGAATCCATCGGTAAAGCGTAAACTCCGTTGTTTAGATTCACTGAGGACCATGTGCCTGGAGTGTAGAAATCGGAGAATTTGTCTGCGCCGAACTGGCTCAGATCTTCGACCTCTTCACGAATCTGGTATTCGGGAAGCGCGTAGTATTCGATTTGCGCTAGGTCTGGGGCTCCCTTTCCTGCGGAAATCGCGTTGTTCAGCGCCGTATACTCAGTTTTATTCGTTCCGGCATTGGTCACTTTGACTTTGATGTTGGAATTGGCCTTCTCGAAGTCCTTAACGGTGCGTGACAGGGTGGAATCCCATGCCCACACTAGGATTTCGGTTGTCCCGTTTGCTGAAGAATTTGACGAATTAGACGAACCGCATGCTGCGACGCTCGCTAACATTGCCACTGCGCCTGTTAAAGCGACGGCTTTTCCAATTGCATTGAACTTCATCGTTCCTCCTCCTTTGGAGTGAGCTTGGCTTTCTAAGCCACTCATCATTTGGATGTGCATTACATCCATTCATGACAATGAACAGATTAACACAGCTTTTATGTTTGCGCAAACACATGATATTTAAAAAGAGTTTACGAATTACCGTATGCTGTAAAAATAACGTAAACATGATAATCTTGAATCGCAGGATATGAATGGCAGAATCTTCTGTCGCAACATTTTCAAAATGAGGCACGATCAATGACGACGAATGCGCTTGCGACCATTGCAGTTGGCAAAAAGAACAAAGTGGCCGATATTCCACCGCGAATTTTCGGTTCTTTCGTAGAGCATCTTGGCAGATGCGTATACGGGGGAATATATGAGCCAAGTCATCCTCTCGCTACTGATGATGGATTTCGACAGGATGTGATTGATTTGGCCAAAGAGCTTGGTGTGACCTGTATCCGTTACCCAGGTGGCAATTTCGTTTCCACGTACAACTGGGAGGATGGGACAGGTCCACGCGACAAACGCCCTGTTCGTCGAGACCTTGCTTGGCATTGCACTGAGACCAATGAAGTAGGTATCGACGATTTCTACCGCTGGAGCAAGAAAACTGGTACGGAGATCATGCTTGCGGTTAACCTGGGAACGCGTGGTCTGAAAGCTGCACTAGAGGAACTTGAATATGTCAATGGGGCCGCCGGAACGGAACTGGCGGATAGACGTATCAGCAACGGTATCCCAGAACCGATGGATATCAAGATGTGGTGCATCGGTAATGAAATGGATGGCCCCTGGCAGGTGGGCCACATGACTCCTGATGAATACGCGTCCGCGGTGGAACGTGTCGCTCACGCCATGAAGCTTGCGGAATCAGGATTGGAATTAGTCGCTTGTGGCTCTTCGAGCGCTCATATGCCGACATTTGGTTCATGGGAGCGAACTGTGCTAACCAAAGCATATGACAATATTGATTTTGTATCTTGCCACGCCTACTACTATGAGCGCGGTGCCAAAACACTACAGGACTATTTGGCAAGTTCTCATGACATGCAGTTGTTCATTGACACTGTTGCCCAAAGCGCTGATGAGGCAAAGGCGGCGAATGGCGGAGACCATGATATCGCGCTCTCCTTCGACGAATGGGGCGTTTGGTACTCCGACGTGTGGAATAAGCAAGAGGCGCAATGGAAAGCCCAATTCGGTAAGGGGCTTCATCACGATGCATGGCCCAAAGCTCCGCACCTATTGGAAGATATCTACAATGTGACGGACGCCGTTGTTGAAGGTTCGCTCATGATTACACTGCTGAAAAACTGCAATAGGGTTCGTTCGGCGTCAAGAGCCCAGTTGGTCAATGCGATTGCTCCCATCATGACGCAGGACAATGGTCCGGCTTGGAGGCAGACGGTGTTCTATCCATTTTCCGAAGCGGCTAATCATGCGAGAGGTGACGCGTTTTGTCCGGATGTGGACTCTCCAAAAGTCAATACAAAAACATTTGGAGAGGTCAATGCCGTTGATGCGGTGATTACTTGGGATGAGAAAACCCGCAATGGATTGCTGCTCATGGTTAATATCGATTCGAATGAGGAACACGATATATCTATTTCATTTGATGGGCTTCCTCATTTCAATCCGTCCGCTTTTGCAGTGGACAAGTCGATGGTTCTTCATGAAGATGATCCACGACTGTGTAATACTCTCGAACAACCTATGGCGGTCAGACCGAAGAATCTGGCAGCTACTGTGGTAGATGGGCGTATCTGTTGTGCTCTTCCACCGATAAGCTGGTCGGCTGTCGAATTCCATTCCTGAATCTAATTCATTATTGACGAAGGGCCGTCGGGAAAGCGGATATCGCTAATCCCGACGGCCCTGTTACTACCTGTCGTCAGTGTTTGAGGACGAGGACCCCGTTGGGTTCGATGGAAGCGCCCGTGCCGTCGCACTCCGCCAGAGAACTGACGATCGGACGGCCCTCGACCGTCGTGCGCACGGTTCCGTGGGTGCGGTTGAACAGGAACGTGAACCCCGCCCCCGTCGCCTCGTCCACGCGCTCGACGCGCAGCAGGTCCGCAGTGGACGTGTCCGCCGTGTCCACGCCGAGCGATCCGAGGATCGCCGGCAGGCTCCTGGCGATGCCGTCGCGTCCCAGCCGGGCTCCGACATACACCGTGCGGCCCTCGCCGTACGTGTTGGCCACGATCGCGGGACGCCCGTCCATACCGGTCCAGGGATTGTCCCTGAACGAGGCGAGCACGGTCGCGTTTTCGCCGATCGAGCCGATCACGTCCGCGATATCATGCGCGCTCGTGCCGTTGTCGAGGTCGAGATGGTCCGGCACGCCGGGCCAGTCGTCGCCCAACGGCGCGAACTCCTCGACCCTCACGCCGACCACGTCGCGGATCGATCCGGGATAGCCGCCGGGCCACACATGGTCGCGTTCGTCACTGATGCCGGTGTAGTAGGTCACGATGAGCCTGCCGCCGCCCGCCACGTAATCGCGCACGCGCCGCGTGGTCTCCTCGGACAGCAGGTACGCGCTCGGCAGCACGGCCACCTCGTACCCGTCCCAATCCGAACGGACCGGCACCACGTCCGCGGTCACGCCGTTGTCCGCCAACGCGCGGAACCACGCGAGCGGCTCGTCTACGTGATGGACCCTCTGGGTCGGCGTCGCGG
>ERZ772884.1888-NODE-1888-length-13018-cov-8.260434_pt1 | contig 13018 bp, 11 predicted proteins | sample MGYA00580574_ERZ772884 | MGnify/ENA primary metagenome ERZ772884 (study PRJEB29015, sample SAMEA2737690) | human gut metagenome | biome: human gut; feature: human-associated habitat; material: faeces | place: China | collected 2012 ... | reverse complement strand
CTTTTGTTCAAACTCTATTCCCCGCTTGTTCACGATTTGCCCATATTTGTGTGCCATAATAGTACGATGAAAACAATGCGGCTTTGCCGCGAAAAGGTGGTTTTTACATGAAAGGCTGGTTTCAGCGGTTTATGGCAGGCCGATATGGGTTCGACCAGTTCGGCGGTTTCCTGTGTATTTTGTCGCTTATCCTTATTGTCATCGGCGCGTGGGTGTCGCCGGTGCTGTACTGGCTGGGGCTGGCGGCCATCGTCTACAGCTATTTCCGCATTTTGAGCCGCAACACCCGCAAGCGGTACAGCGAAAACCTCAAATATCTCTCCTACCAGAACCGCGTTACCACGTGGTTTGGCAAGCAGCAGGTGCGGTTCAAGCAGCGCAAGGACTATCACTATTACCGCTGCCCCCAGTGCGGCCAGCAGCTGCGCGTGCCCCGTGGGCGCGGCAAGATCAGCATCACCTGCCCGAAGTGCGGCCATCAGTTCATCAAAAAGAGTTGACGCGCGATGTTCGGATATGTTACGCTTTACCGTAAGGGTCTGGCAGACGCCGAGATGGATCGCTACCAGGCTTACTACTGCGGGCTGTGCCGGACGCTGGGCCGCCGCTACGGACGCACCGGACAGTTGGCATTAAGCTATGACATGGCGTTTGTCGCCATTCTGCTGACAGCACTGTATGACACGCCCACAGCCTTTTCCGAGGGCCGCTGTGTGCCCCACCCACTGAAAAAGCGCCCCCGCGCGGACAACGAGCTGCTGGACTACGCCGCCGACATGACCGCCGCGCTGGCGTACTACAACTTTCTCGATGACTGGCAGGACGATCACCGCCGCGCCAGTCTGGCGCAGGCGCAAAAGCTGGAGCCAAGCCTGCCCGCCCTGCGGGAGCGCTGGCCGCGCCAGCTGCAGACCATGGCCGCACAGCTGGACAGGCTGAACGCGCTGGAAAGCGCCGGCAGCCACGATTTGGACGCGCTGTGCAACGCCTTTGGCGCACTGCTGGGCGAGGTGTTCGCCTGCCGCGACGACATCTGGGCCCCGGCGCTGCGCGGCATGGGCAATGGGCTGGGGGCGTTCATCTACCTGATGGACGCCTACGACGATCTGGAACAGGACAGCCGCCGCGGGCAGTTCAACGCCCTGCAGCAGCTGGCGGACGAGCTGCCGCCCGCCGCCTATGAGCAGCGCTGCCACGAGCTTTTGACCCAGCAGATGGGCCGCTGCGCACAGCAGTTTGAGATGCTGCCGATTTTAAAGGACACCCCGGAGGGGAAGCTATTGTACAACACGATCTATTCCGGCGTGTGGAGTAAATACGCGCTGGTACGCAAGCACAGGGAGGCAAAGCGCCATGACTGATCCATACAGTGTATTGGGCATCACCCCCAGTGCCGACGACGAAACGATTAAAAAAGCCTACCGCAAAAAATGCAAGGAGTACCACCCCGACCTGCACCCCGATGACCCGTCGGCGGAGGAGCACTTTAAAGAGGTACAGGCCGCTTACAGCGAGATCATGCGCATCAAGCAGGGAGGCGGGGCGTCCTACAGTGCCGGCGGGCAGCGCTATGGCAACAGCCAGAGCGGCTACAGCCAGCAGTATCAGGACCCGTTCAGCGGGGCCGGGTTCGGCTTTGGACCGTTCGGGTTTGGGTATTACAGCACAAGCGGCTCGTCCGGGCGGCAGAGCTACGGCAGCGCTGCCGGTGACCCAGAGCTGCGTGCCGCGGCGAACTACATCCGCAGCGGCTTCTATGAGGAGGCCATGAACACGCTGAACGGCATCCCCGCTGCCAACCGCACGGCCCAGTGGCACTACTACGCCGCGCTGGCCAATCAGGGGCTTGGCAACAACATCCGCGCGCAGGAGGAGGCCCGGACGGCGGTCTCGATGGAGCCGAACAACTACGCTTATCAAAACCTGCTGGATCAGCTGCAAAGCCCGGGCCGCAGCTACACAAGCTACCAGCAGCCCTACGCCCAGCCCAGCGGCAGCCCGGGGTCTTTCTGTCTGTCGTTCTGGATGTATTTATTGGTGTGCAATATTTTGAGCTGGTGCTGCTGCGGCGGCAGAGGCGGATTCTTTATCTGCTGATTGAAATAGGTAATGACAAAAGCGCTGTGGCCGGGAAGGTCACAGCGCTTTTGTTGTTGCGTTGTAGGGGCCGCATATATGCGGCCCTGAGGTGTACGGTAAGCAGGCACTTTTACAGCATCCTGTCCAAAAGCGGCATTAAAATTTCTATGTTTTGACAAAACTGCGGGTAGAAGTCGTCGCCGAGCTCGTAATCGTAGTAGAGGGCACGCTCCATACGCCTGACAGCGGCGGAGAAGCGGGGGTTATCCGCGCCGCCCGCGGCCTGTAACCGGTGGGAAAGCTGCGTGCAGACGATGGCCCAGCGGGCATCCACCCCCGCGCGGTCCAGCACGGCGGAATCCTGCAGATAGTCCTGCAGCGTCCGTACCTCCCCTGCCCATGCACCGCAAAGCGGCGTCTGTACGTAATATTCCGTCTGCGCTGTCACCGTGTCGATGCTCTGCCCCAGCGGGTAGAGCGCACAGGCCAGCGGGCGCGCGGCGTGGATGGTGCAGGCGCTGCCCTCAAAAAAGCGGCAGTTGCCGGTTTTGGGGTCCGGCGTCAGGCGCAGGGCAGGCAGGCAGCTTTCAGGCGCAAGGTAGCTTTTGCAGAAAGCCGCCGCCACGATACGGGGCGGCAAGCTAAGCCGCCTTGCAATGCGGTAGAGGTCATACCCCGACAGCACCAGGTCGCGCCTCTGGCGGCAGCAGTCTCCGCAGCCCGCACAGGCAAAGTCAAAGCGGTCCCCTGCCGCCAGCCGCAGGCAGTCGTCCCAGTGTTCGCCGCAGCGGCCCGGCTCAACGGCTGGCATCACAGCTGCACCTCACCGGCGTAGGGCTGGCCGTGGGCATAGGCGTCCAGCGCCTCAAACGGGCTCTGCACCATGCTGGCGACATTGACGTCGGTGTAAAACGCCGTGTGCGGGCTGACGATGACATTGGGATAGCTGCGCAGCAGGTTCAGCCCGCGGTTCGGGATGGCCTGCCCCATGCGGTTGTAATAGTAAATACCGGTCTCATCCTCAATGACATCGAGGCCCGCACCGCCGATCTTACCGCTTTCCAGCCCGGCGATCAGCGCGTCGGGGTCAATGAGCGTGCCCCGCGCCGTGTTGACGAGCAGCACGCCGTCTTTCATTTTTGCAAGGGCGCCGGCGTTGATGAGGTGGTGGTTTTCCGCCGTAGCGTTCGTGTGCAGCGTGATAATGTCACTTTGCGCGTAAAGCTCGTCCAGCGTGACGTAGTCGGCGTACTGCCTGACCGCGTCGTTCGGGTAGAGGTCGTAGGCCAAAATCTTGCAGCCGAAGCCGCTCAGATGGCGGATGACCGTCTGGCCGATCTTGCCCGTACCGATGACACCCACCGTGCAGCCGGAAATATCGCGGCCCATCTTGCCGGGCAGCGAGTAGTCCTGCACGTTGGCGCGCAGCATGATTTCGTTCATGCGGCGGGTACACATCAGCATGAGCATGATCGTATAGTTGGCCACGCCGTCCGGCGGGTAATGGCTGTGGCTGATGCGCAGACCCAGCTTTTTGGCGGTGTCCAGCGGGATATGATCATAGCCGATGCTGCGGCAGGGCAGATATTTGACGCCCATTTCAGCCCATGTCTGCAAATATTCAGGGCGTATCTCGCAGGGGTTCGTGCTGACGGCGTCGCAGCCCTCGGCCAGATGCAGGTTATCCGGGCGCGGCACGTCGGGCGTGCCGGTGTAGTCGATGCCGTAGCGGGCTTTGTAGGGCTCGCAGTATTGCTGCTCATCAAAGGGACGCAGCGCGTAAAACATGATTTTCATGCTTTGTCATCTCCTGTTACAGGTGAAAATCAAAGGTTTCGGCCAGCCAGTCCGTGCAGAGGGCCACCCAGGCGCTGTTGTGCTTGTTGGGGGTGTTGACCTCCCGCGTGCAGGTGCTTGTGCCGTGGCCGTCGTGGGCGAAAAGATGCAGCTCCAGCGGGACCTTATGGGCTGTCAGCGCACCGGCAAGCATCAAAGAGTTCTGCACGGGGACGGACGGGTCCTCCACCGTATGCCAGACGAAGAAGGGCGGCAGACCGTCGCGGACCTGGTTTTCCAGGCTCATTGTGGCGCGCAGGTCGGCGTCATCGCCGCAGAGGTTGACCATGGAGCCGTCGTGGCGGTATTCCCTCGCCGTGATGACCGGATAACCCAGCACAACGGCATCGGGGCGGGCCTCGGTGCCGTGGATGCCAAGGGCAGTCTGCACAGGCTCGGCGTCCCACAGGATGGCTGTGGACGCCGCCAGATGGCCGCCCGCCGAGAAGCCGCAGATGGCGATTTTCGCCGGGTCTGTGCCGAACTGCTCTGCATTGCGGCGGATATACAGGATTGCCCCGGCAGCATCGATCAGCGGCTGCCAACGCAGCGCGGGCACGGTCTCGTCACTTCGGCAGGTGTAATAGAGGGTAAAGACATTGTAGCCAGCCTGCAGAAACTGCATGGCAACGGGGTCGGCCTCGCGCCTGCTGCACCAGGCGTAGCCGCCGCCCGGCAGGATGAGAATGGCCGGACGGGTGTTGAAGGCAGGCATCTCGACGGTCCTATCGCGCAGATACCCGATGAGCTGTGCGCCGCCGGGGAGAGTGTGGGTGTATATTTGCATGATGGATTCCTCTTTCTATGGTGTTTCTATGGTAAGGGATCGTTTTTTGTCGGCAGAGCGTAGGGGCCGCCTATATGCGGCCCGCAGCTGTACGCAGGCAGACATTCACGGGCAAGCCCGCGGGCCGGGCATGCCCGGCCCCTGCCGCGCTGTTTAACAGAATACCTTATACATTGTTAGCATACCGCAAATTCCCACGTTTGAAAAGCCCTGAATTTAAATTTTTTGTTAAAATACTGCGCAAGGGTTGCGCTTTATTAAAAAGAGTGCTAAACTAGCTTTAGCAGTTGAAATAAACGAGTGCTAATTTCATTTGTATAAAGTGAGGTTTTCTACCATGGCTATGCGTCAGTTTAAGGCCGAGAGCAAAAAGCTGCTTGACCTGATGATCAATTCTATCTATACAAACCGCGAGATCTTCCTGCGTGAGCTGATCTCCAACGCATCGGACGCCTGCGACAAGCGCTACTTCAAGAGCCTGACCGACACGTCCGTCGGCATCACGAAGGACGACCTGAAAATCCACATTCAGCCAGACAAGGACAGCCGCACGCTGACCATCACCGATAACGGCATCGGCATGACGAAGGATGAGTTGGAGAAGAACCTCGGCACGATTGCCAGGTCCGGCTCCCTTGACTTCAAGACCGAGAACCAGAGCGATAACATCGACATCATCGGTCAGTTCGGCGTCGGCTTCTATTCCGCGTTCATGGTGGCCAAAAAGGTCACCGTCATCTCCCGCGCGCAGGGTGCTGACACGGCCTGGAAGTGGGAGTCCACCGGCGTCGAGGGCTACACCCTGACCGAGGCTGACAAGGAGGACGTCGGCACCGAGATCATTCTGGTGCTGAAGGACGACACCGATACCGACAAGTACAGCGAGTACCTCGAGGATTACGAGCTTGCAAACCTCGTTAAGAAGTACAGCGACTACATCCGCTTCCCCATCACGATGTACCGCGAGAAATCCCGCCAGAAGCCGAAGCCGGAGGACGCGGGCGACGACTACAAGCCCGAGTACGAGACCTACACCGAGCTGGAAACGCTGAACAGCATGGTGCCCATCTGGAAGCGCCCGAAGAACGAGGTCAAGGACGAGGACTACAACGAGTTCTACAAGAACAAGTTTATGGACTACACCGACCCGCTGCGCGTCATCACCAGCCGCACCGAGGGTACGGCGACCTACACCGCGCTGCTGTTCATCCCCGGCTCGACCCCGTACGACTACTACACCAAGGAGTACGAGAAGGGTCTGGCGCTGTATGCCTCCGGCGTTATGATCATGGAGAAGTGTGCCGACCTGCTGCCGGATTATTTCAGCTTTGTGAAGGGCGTTGTGGACAGCGAGGATCTGAGTCTGAACATCAGCCGTGAGACGCTGCAGAAGGACAACCAGCTCAAGCTGATGCGCAATTCTCTGGAAAAGAAGATCAAGAACGAGCTGCACGCGATGCTCGTCAATGACCGCGAGAAGTATGAGACCTTCTGGAAGAACTTTGGCCGCCAGATCAAGTTCGGCATCTACGGCGACTACGGCATGCACAAGGATCTGCTGGGCGACCTGCTGATGTTCTACTCCGCCAAGGAGAAAAAGCTCGTCACGCTGGACGAGTACGTCGAGAAGATGCCCGAGGATCAGAAGTGCATCTACTTTGCCGCCGGTGACGACACGGACCGTCTGGGCAAGCTGCCCAACGCCCAGCTGGTGCTGAGCAAGGGCTACGACCTGCTGCTCTGCACCGAGGATGTGGATGAGTTCTGCCTGCAGATGATGCGCGACTACAAGGAGAAGGAGTTTAAGAACATCAACTCCGGTGACCTGGGTCTGGAGACTGAGGACGAGAAGAAGGCCGCCGAGGCTGCCGAGACCGAGAACAAGGACCTGTTTGAGGAAATCAAGAAGGACCTGAACGGCAAGGTCAAGGAGGTCAAGGTCAATCCGACCCTGCAGGAACACCCCGTCACCCTGTCTGCCGAGGGCGGTATCTCGATGGAGATGGAGAAGGTACTGCGCCGCATGCCCAACGCAGAGGGCGTCGAGAGCACGAAGGTGCTGGAGCTGAACCCGAACCACACGGTCTTTGCCGCACTGAAGGCTGCCCACGCCGCGGGCGACACCGACAAGGTCGCTAAGTACGCCGAGCTGCTCTATGACCAGGCCCTGCTGATCGCCGGTCTGCCCATTGAGGACCCCGTTGCCTATGCACAGCTGGTGTGTGGGCTGATGCAGTAAAATCAGAATAACAGCCGCCCGCCCAGGTACGATGCCTGAGCGGGCGGCTGTTTTTTTGATGGGGTTGCAGGGGCGGGCATTGTTCGAGCACGGCAACAAGGACTTTCCGAGTCGATGCAGGCACCGTCCCTATCTGTAGGGGCGGATTCCATATCCGCCCGGTAAAGCTTCCGCCGCCGCAAACGGGCACGGGCTCATATAGAATGCGCCCCTGCGGAATCTGTTTTCCGCAGGGGCGCAATTTTCGTTTTTTACACAAACGGATTATAAAACCGTCCAAACCTGATCGTCACGGTCAGACTGATGAGCAGCAGCACGACGCCGACTGCCAGCGCGATAAAATCGCGGCGGGCAAAGGGGCGGCGGGTGTACCAGGTGCGCTTGTCATGCTTGCCGAAGCCGCGCAGCTCCATGGCGTTGGAGATCGTGTCGATGCGGTTCAAGCTCGTCAGAATCAGCGGCAGCAGGATGCTGACCGAGTTCTTCAGGCGCTTGAAGAACGGCTCGCTGCGGCCCAGCTCGACGCCGCGGGCCTGCTGTGCCTGGCTGATGCTGTGGTAATCGCGCTGAATATCCGGAATGTACCGCAGCGCAATGGCGACGGAATAGCCGACCTTGTATGAGATGCCGATGCTGTTCAGGCTGGCGGCAAACTCACTGGGGTTCGTGGCCGAGATGAACAGAATGGCCACCGGCAGCGCGACAAAATATTTCAGCGAGATGTTGAACATATAGAACAGCTGCTCGGCGGTCAGGTCGTACCGCCAGAACAGGTGACAAAGCACCGTGCGGGTGCCGTAGAGCGCCGTGCCCTGGTTCGGGTCGAACAGGAAGATGAACAGGTCGTTCAGTGCGAGGAACACCAGCATAAAGACCATCATGAAACGAACCTCGCGCAGCTTGATATGGCTGAGCCTGAACACCGCAAAGCTGACGGCCATCAGCCCCAGCAGCACCCAGGTGTTGTAGGTGATCATGCTGGCGAAGGTAAACAGCAGAAAGAACGCCAGCTTTGTCGTGCCGGTCAGGTCGTGTACCACGCTTTTGCGCGGTATATAGTTCAAAACGGTATTAGCAGCCATCGGCGCGCACCTCCCTGTCTGCCGCGATAAAGCGCTTCACAAATTCCTCGGCGGGCGTGATGCCGCAGCGGTTGGCCAGCGTGTAAAGGCTCGTCTCCTTCAAGGCCGCCTGCTCGATCAGCGCCGGGTCACAGAGGATGGCCGCCGCGCTGCGGTCCGCAATGAGCCGCCCGTCGCAAAAGGCCAGCGCCCGCGGCGTGTATTCCAGCATCAGGTGCATGTCGTGGGTGATCATGACCACGGTCACACCCTTGGCGTTCAGCCCGCGCAGGAACTCCATAATATCGGTGTAATGTCGGAAATCCTGGCCCGCCGTCGGCTCGTCCAGAATGATAAGCTCGGGGTCCTGCACCAGCACGCTGGCGATGGTCACACGCTTTTTCTGGCCGAAGCTCAGCGCCGAGATGGGCCAGTTGCGGAACGGGTACAAGCCGCAGACCTTCAGCGTGTCCTCGACCCTGGCGCGAATCTCAGCATCGGTCAGGCCGCTGCCCTGCAGGCCCAGCGCGACCTCGTCAAAGATCATCGTCTTGGAGATCATCTGGTTCGGGTTCTGCATGACATAGCCGATATGCCTGGCGCGGCGGCGGATGTTTTCGTCTTTCAGGTCTTTTCCGTCAAAGAAAATTTCACCGCTGTCGGGCGTCTCAAAGCCGCAGATCAGCTTGGAGAGCGTTGACTTGCCCGCGCCGTTTCGGCCCACGATGCTGACCATCTCCCCTTTTCCAATCGTGAAGCTCACGTCGGACAGGGTGTGCTGGTCCTTGCTGTAGCCGAAGGACAGACCCTTGACCTCCAGCAGCGGGGTCGGGGCAGGCTTGGCCGCGGGCAGCGGCTCGGCGCGGAACCAGGCGCGCAGCTTCTCGGTATCGGTGTCATCCAGCACGACGGAGTCAACGTGGGCGGGGTGCTTGGCGGGCGTGATGTCAATGCCCGCATACCGCATAGCCGTGACGTAAAGCGGCTCGCGGATGCCGTTTTCCGCCAGCAGTGAGCCGGACAGCAGCTCGTCGGGGCGCAGGTCGGCCAGGATGCGGCCGTCGTTGACCAGCACAATGCGATCCACGCTGCGCCAGAGCACGTCCTCAAGGCGGTGCTCAATGATGAGGACCGTCGTGTCGGTCTTTTGCTGGATCGCGTCGATCAGCTCAATGGCCTGCTTGCCCGTGGCCGGGTCAAGGTTTGCCAGCGGCTCATCGAACAGTAAAATTTTCACCTCGTCGACCATGACGCCCGCAAGGCTGACGCGCTGCTTCTGGCCGCCGGAAAGCTCGTGCGGAGCGTAGTCGAGGTGGTTCTCGATGCCGACCAGCCCGGCGGCGCGGCGGGTGATCTCGTGCATTTCGTCCTGCGGGGTGCAGCTGTTTTCCAGCGCAAAGGCGATGTCCTCCCCCACCGTCAGGCCGATGAACTGGCCGTCCGGGTCCTGCAGCACCGTGCCGACGTGGCCAGCCAGCTCAAAAATACTGCTGTGGGGCGCGTCCACGCCGTCCACAGTCAGCGTGCCCGTGCACTCGCCGGGGTAGGAAAACGGGTTCAGGCCGTTGATGCAGGCCGCCAGCGTGGACTTGCCGCTGCCGGACGGCCCGGCGATCAGCACGCGCTCCCCGGGGTAGATGTCCAGATCGATGTCATGCAGCGTGGGCTGCTTCTGGGCGCGATATTGGAAGGAAAAATTTTTGAAGGATATGATCGGGGTTCTCGTTTCAGCCATACGGCACCTCGCAGGGGAAATTGTGGTGGAACAGCAAAATGCCTTCCCGCGTTTGTGGGAAGGCATACGGGTTTACAGCGGATTACTCTTTGTCCAGAGAGCCCTTCTTGGCGATGGTCTTGGTGTAGGCCAGAATCAGCAGGCCGCCGACGACAACAGCCGTGATGATGTTGGACACAGCGGCAAACGCACCCTGTGCAAAGACCTTATTGGCGGGCTCGGCGTAGATCAGGATGTCCAGCACAGGCGCAACGACGATCCAGGCAATGGCATGGGCCACGACATTGGCGATGGCGAAGGTGGCAACCTTACGCTTGTTGAAGTCGCCCTCCTGCACATTCAGCTTCTTGGCAAACAGGCCGACGACCACGCCGGTGAAGGCGGAGGCGATGACCCAGCTCCACCACGGGATGCCGCCCCAGGACAGGTCGATGAGGGCATGGCCGATGAAGCCGATCAGGGCGCCGGCCACAGGGCCGTACATGGCGGCCAGCAGACCGAGCACCGCGTACTGCAGGCTGATGTTGGTGTTGGGCACCGGGCTGGGGATAGCGACAAAGCGCCCCAGAACAAAGAACAGGGCTGCGCCGATGCCGACGGCAACGAAGGTTTTGCTATTCGAGTTTTTCATGATTCCGCACTCCTTTTAATACTATACCGCAAATCGTTCTTCCGCTTTCGCAAAAGAACAGTTTAAGTATACTGTTATAAAAGTGCCGCTGTCAATGGGCAAAAGGCGAGGTATGCACTATTTTTGTGAGATTTCGGCACAAAAAAACCACCCCGAAGGGTGGTCAAAAGTGGAGCGGCCGACGAGGCTCGAACTCGCTACCTCCACCTTGGCAAGGTGGCGCTCTACCAGATGAGCTACGGCCGCATATTGGGAAACCCTGTTGGGTTTCCTTGACGTGGTGCCTCCGATCGGAATCGAACCAATGACACGGGGATTTTCAGTCCCCTGCTCTACCGACTGAGCTACAGAGGCAAACAACAGGTATGATTATACACGAAGGAGGGACATCTGTCAAGCGCGTTTTTACAATTTTCTGCCGGATTTTGCCTGAATTTCAAAAAAATAATGCAGCTGCTGCATAAACAGCATGGCAAACGCGGTCAATCGCGGCGGAAGATGTCGCGCGTGTAGACCTTTTCCTTTACGTCGTCCAGGCATTTGTCATAGCGGTTTGCCAGAATGGCCTGCGACTGTGCCTTGAACCTGTCCAAATCGTTGACGACAACACTGCCAAAGAAGGTCTCGCCATCCTGCAGCGTCGGCTCATAGATGATGACCGTCGCCCCCTTGGCCTTGATGCGCTTCATGACACCCTGAATCGAGCTCTGGCGGAAGTTATCGCTGTTGCTCTTCATCGTCAGGCGGTAGACGCCGATGGTCACGGGCTTTTCCCTGTCGGCGTCATACTCATTCTCGTCGGCATAGCCGTAGTACCCAGCCAGCTTCAGCACACGGTCCGCGATAAAGTCCTTGCGGGTGCGGTTGCTGTCAACAATGGCCTCGATCAGCTTTTCGGGCACATCGGCATAGTTGGCCAGCAGCTGCTTGGTATCCTTGGGCAGGCAGTAGCCGCCGTAGCCGAAGCTGGGATTATTGTAGTGGCTGCCGATACGCGGGTCAAGGCAGACACCGTCGATGATCTGCTGGGTATTCAGACCCTTGCTCTCGGCATAGGTGTCCAGCTCATTGAAGTACGCCACGCGCAGCGCCAGATAGGTGTTGGCAAACAGCTTGACAGCCTCGGCCTCGGTGAAGCCCATGAACAGCGTGTCGATGTTTTCCTTGATAGCTCCCTCCTGCAGCAGCCCCGCAAAGGTGTGCGCGGCCTCCACCAGGCGCGGGTCGTTCAGGTCAGTGCCGACAATGATGCGGCTCGGGTAAAGGTTGTCGTAGAGCGCCTTCGACTCGCGCAGGAACTCGGGGCTGAATATGATGTTGCTGCTGCCGAATTTTTCGCGCACCGACACCGTGTAGCCCACGGGAATCGTCGACTTGATGACCATGACGGCGTTGGGGTTGTACTGCATGACAAGCTGAATGACCGTCTCGACAGCCGAGGTGTCAAAGTGCTGGGTGCGGCTGTCGTAGTTTGTGGGCGCGGCGATGACGACAAAGTCCGCGCCGCTGTACGCCTGTGCCGGGTCAAGTGTGGCGGTCAGTTTCAGTTCCTTTTCGGCCAGGTATTTTTCAATGTATTCGTCCCGGATCGGAGATTTGCGCCGGTTGATGAGATCAACCTTGGCCGGGATCACGTCAATCGCGCATACCTCGTGGTGCTGCGCCAGCAGCGTTGCAATGGAAAGTCCCACATAGCCCGTTCCCGCAACCGCAATTTTAAGCATTTTGTCCATAGCCGATTCCTTCTCCGTGTTATTTTGGCGGCACCGGCGGACGCAGTGTGCATCCTGCGGTGCTTTTGTTTTGGTATTGCCTTATAATAAATGTATTATAACACGAAGTTGGGAGTGTGGCAACCGGGCGGCGGGCAGTTTACGCATGCCGCTTTTTGTCCAGACGAATTTTATCGCTTATCATGGCAATAAATTCACTGTTCGTCGGCTTGCCGCGCAGGTTGTGGATCGTGTAGCCAAAGTAACTGTTCAGCGTGTCCACGTCGCCGCGGTCCCAGGCGACCTCGATAGCGTGGCGGATCGCGCGCTCGACGCGGCTGGCCGTGGTCATGTTGCGCTTGGCGATTTCGGGATAAAGCCGCTTGGTCACGGCGTTGATGTACCCGTGGTCGGAGATCGTCAGCAGAATGGCGTCGCGCAGGAACTGGTAACCCTTGATATGCGCGGGTACGCCGATCTGGTGCAGAATTTCCGTCACGGTCAGCTCATCGCTGTCCTGCGAGACGACCTGCGGGCGCATCGTGTTGCCCGCCGCCTTCAGCACACGGCTGACGAGGACCGACTCGTCAAACGGCTTGACGAAGAAGAACGAGAACCCGCTGTCAAGAAGTTCCTGCTCCATCTCCTCGCTCTGGAATGCCCCCGTGACGAAGAACGTCGTGTGGGTGCTGCTGGTGTTCTGGGCCTCGTAGCGCTGCTTGACCGTGATCGCGTCCAAGTCCGGCATGAACGCATCCAGCAGAACGGCCTGCGGATGAACGGCCAGAAGGGTTTCCAGGGCCTTGGTGCCGTTCTTCTCACAGACGGTCACGGCAATGCCTTTGGCTTCCAGCGCACGGCGGCACACAGCGGACACCTGCGTGTCCGTGTCGGTCATTACAAATTTGATCTTTTCCATCGTCACATATCCTCCATAC
>ERZ772884.1885-NODE-1885-length-13028-cov-2.843984_pt1 | contig 13028 bp, 8 predicted proteins | sample MGYA00580574_ERZ772884 | MGnify/ENA primary metagenome ERZ772884 (study PRJEB29015, sample SAMEA2737690) | human gut metagenome | biome: human gut; feature: human-associated habitat; material: faeces | place: China | collected 2012 ... | reverse complement strand
TCCTGTCATCATTATTCAAAATGATGTTGGAAACAAGTTCGCTCCGACTGTAATTGTAGCTGCTGTGACCTCACGTATTTCCAAAAAGCCTAATCAGCCAACGCACGTTCTTATTGACAAAAACCCCGCTTTCAGCCGACCATCTGTCGTGCTGTTGGAACAGATTTTCACGATAGATAAAGAACGTATCAACAATTTCATGGGGCTGACAAGCGAATGGGAAATGAAGCAAATTGAGGAAGCTCTTCTGAAAAGTCTTGGAATAAACAAATAGGATAGCCGCTTTCGATAAGTACGAATTGGAGATGAAAAGAACAGAAACTGAAAAGAGGTAGATATATGGCATTTGCACGAACCGAAGTCAGAGAGCTGGAGCCTATGGTAAAGGCTGGCAAGAAAAAATTCGTCCGCTATCAAGAAGGTGCCGAGCTGTACTCAATGGGACTGCATACATTTGAGGAACTTGCTAAAGAAGCCGGTGCGATTTACAAAATTCCAGATTTAAATGTCTGGCCTAACTACGAAGATCTTCTGGAAACTTGCTTCAATCTGATCATCGGTGTCGAGCTTATTAAAATGATGTACTCTCACTCCCCACAGACAGTTTTCGAAGTTCTCTTATTTGCAATTGCAAGACAAATCATCATCGATCATTCTTCCATCTGGAGCAGTCTTGTCGGTGTCTGCGCAATCGCTGTATTATTTGCCACACGTAAATTCTTATTCTGTAATTTTGATGATGCTGACAAATACATCTTCCACGCATCTGCAAAAGCAAAAAATATTGCCAGGCTTCTTTCCATTGACCTTCCGTATTCAGGAAACGATACACTGGAAGAGGTGATGCTTGATCAGTTAAAAAAAGAAAATATAAATAACGAGATCGGAGCCTGTGTTTTCTTCAAAAGCTTCGGTCTACGCATCGCAAAAAAATCTGATGGAAAAATTTCAAGAATTGAAGTAATACGTGCTATACATTAACAACAAAACGTGCTATACTATATCTATCAGATAGATTACCGTTCTGGCCACCAACTGTCAGATATTAACGTCTGAAAAAACGTAGCAAAGGAGTTGGACAATATGAAATTCATTATTATTGGAAAGAACATTGACGTAACACCAGGATTAAAAGATGCTGTAGAGAGCAAATTAGGAAAATTACAGCGTTACTTCACACCTGACACAGAGATTCATGTAACACTCAGCGTTCAGAAAGAACATCAGAAGATTGAGGTTACAATCCCTGTAAAAGGCAACATCATTCGTTCCGAGCAGGAAAGCGACGATATGTATGTATCCATCGACCTAGTAGAAGAAGTCATCGAGCGTCAGCTCAGAAAATATAAAAACAAACTGGTAGCAAAGAATCAGGAAGGTAACAACTTCAGCAAGACTCTTTTTGAGACAGAAGAGTCAATTGAAGACGATGAAGTAAAAATTGTCCGCACAAAAAGATTCGGAATCAAACCAATGTATCCAGAAGACGCATGCGTACAGATGGAATTACTTGGACATAACTTCTTTGTATTCTTCAATGCTGAGAATGAAGAAGTTAACGTAGTATATAAGAGAAAAGATGGATCTTTCGGATTAATCGAACCAGAATTCTCATAAAGCAACAAGCAAGATAGGAAAATAAAATAGAGTCAGGAAAGTGTTTACATTTTCCTGGCTCTGTTTTTATTTTTCTATATGGCGACTGCCATGGCCGAGAGGCAGCGTCGCAGAAGCTTTGCTCTTACGCCACTATCTGCGGCTCCCCATCAATCTGTGCGAACCAGCACTCATCGCCTTCTTCCATTTTTACTCTTCCATTAGTTCCTTCTGTAATCTCTGCTTCCACAGTCTTTACCTCTCCCAAAGGCAATAAAACACTTAATTCTACATTTTCCGTATAAATACTGTCAATCAGCTTGATTCCACGTTGTCCCAAAATATACTGCACTTTTCCAAGACCATTATAATCTGTCTTAATATTCAGTTTAAGCCCCCGGATTCTGGTTATAATTACAGATGCACGGATTCCCGCCTGTGTAGAAGAAGAATAAGCTCTTACAAGCCCTCCGGTTCCAAGAAGTGTTCCTCCAAAGTAACGGGTCACAACAACTACTATATTGCGGATTTCTTCCCCAAGAAGAACATCCAGCATAGGTTTTCCGGCAGTGCCGCCAGGTTCTCCGTCATCACTGCATCTTGCAAGCTGTCCTCTCTCTCCGATGACATACGCAAAACAGTTATGTCTCGCATCCCAATATTTTTTCTTCATTGCTTCTATAAAAGCAAGTGCTTCTTCTTCGCTTTCTACCGGAGCAACTGTCGCAATAAATCTGGACTTTTTTTCTATGATTTCATCCTGTCCACCTTTATACACAACTTTATATTTTTCCAACATATTTACATAACTCCCTTGATTTTTCATTCATACATATTACGCTTAAGAAGTCTTTTTTTACTTCCTACCACATTACTATATCAAACTTCTTAAGATTTTCCATAGAAAATATGAAGTTTTCATTTTTTTCTTTATTTCAAATAGCTAATTTGCTATAATAACCTGGTATAAAGGAGGCATATACGCATGAATTATGGTAAGAAAAAAGCCGCAAAGCGCCAGAAGCAGATTACGTCAAAGTCTGCTATGCAGGCAAAGCGTGTAGGAGTCCGATTATTTAAGGCACTCCTTCTTTGCATCATCGTGGTTGCAATCGCCGGTGTTGCCGGTGGCGGACTATTTGTGAAAAAGATTATTGACAATTCTCCGGATATTACACCTGATGATGTAAAACCACAGGGATTTACAACATTAGTGTACGCTGACGACGGAACAACTGAAATTGAACGTTTTGTTGCCGCAGGTTCTAACCGTGTATATAAAACAATCGATGAGATTCCGGCAGATCTTCAGCATGCATTTGTTGCTATCGAGGATGAACGTTTTTATGAGCATAACGGAATTGATATCAAAGGTATTGTCCGTGCCGGTGTTTCTCTTATTTCCGGGGGATCCCAGGGAGCCAGTACACTGACACAGCAGCTCATAAAAAATAATGTCTTTCCGAACTTTGTAAATGAAAAGACATTCTACGATAAGCTACAGCGAAAACTCCAGGAACAGTTCCTTGCCGTTTCCATCGAAAAGCAGATGAGTAAAGATGAGATTATGGAAGCTTATCTGAACACCATCAACTTAGGACAGAACTGTCTCGGTGTTCAATCTGCTGCGAAAAGATATTTCAACAAAGATGTTTCAGAACTGACTCTTTCTGAAAGTGCTGTTATTGCAGGTATTACACAGAGTCCTGGTAACCTGAATCCAATCACGAACCCTCAAAAGAACCAGAAGCGTCGTGATAAGGTTCTTAAGAATATGCTGAAACAGGGATATATCGACCAGGCTGCTTATGATGAAGCAATGGCAGATGATGTATATGCAAGAATCCAGTCTGTTAACGAAACCCAGACAGATTCTTCCAACGCATATAGTTATTTTGTAGATGCACTTGCAGATCAAGTCATGAATGACCTGCAGGATCAATGTGGTTTTTCAGAAACACAGGCTTACAATGCTGTTTACAGTGGAGGTCTTAGCATTTACTCCACTCAGAATCAGTCTCTTCAGCAGATTTGTGACGAAGAAGCCAATGATGATTCCAATTATCCATCAAATATCGAATATGGTCTCGACTATGCACTGACTGTCACGCGTGCAGATGGAAGTACTGAGAATTACTCTTCCGGCCACATCAAAAAATATGTAAAAGAAACCTATAACAAAGATCAAGGACTTTTATATAAAAGTGAAGATGCCGCCCGTGCCATGGTAGAGGAATGGAAATCTACCATCGCTCAGGAAGGTGATACTTACAATGAAGTTATAAACATCTCACCACAACCACAAGCTTCCATTACTTTGATGGATCAGTATACCGGTCAGATCAAAGCCATGGTCGGTGGCCGAGGTGCCAAATCAACCAGTCTAGGACTGAATCGTGCATACAAAGGTTCCAAGAGACAACCTGGATCTACTTTTAAAATCCTGGCTGCTTATGCACCGGCTCTGGATCTGGACGAGATGACACTTGCTTCTGTCATTGATGATAAAAATTATGATGTTGGCGGTGGAAAAACTATTAAAGGAAGTAAAGGCGATGTATCCATGCGTACCGCTATCGCACTTTCTCTCAACTCCTGTGCTGTGCAGACCAGTGATCTTGTTACTCAAGATGTAGGTATGGAATATTGTGAGAAACTTGGCATCAGCACACTGGTAACTAACAAAGTAGTAAATGGAAAAACTTATTCTGATAACACAAAAACCCTTGCCCTTGGTGGTCTGACAGATGGTGTTTATAATTACGAACTCTGTAGTGCCTATGCTGCAATTGCCAACAACGGCGTTTACAATAAACCAACTCTTTACACGAAAGTTTTAGATCATGATGGCAATGTTCTTCTTGACGGAACTGGCGAGAGTCACCAGGCAATCAAAGACAGTACAGCCGGACTTCTTACGAGTGCTCTTCAGACCGTAGTAGAGGAAGGTACCGGTAAAGCCTGCCAGTTAGATAATATGCCAGTTGCCGGTAAAACAGGTACAACAACATCCAACAAGGACTTATGGTTTGTCGGATATACACCATATTACACATGTGCTGTATGGGGCGGTTATGATGATAACAAAGAATGTAATTCCGATACAAAATTCCGTTTCCGCATCTGGAAAGGAATCATGAGCAGAGTACATGAGAATCTTGAAACAAAAGATTTTGTAATGCCAAGTTCTGTAGAGCAAAAATCCGTCTGCACAATTAGCGGATATCTGGCAAATTCCAGTTGTCCAAGTGTAACAGAATACTTTGCAACAGACAGCCTTCCAGATCAGAGTTGTCCGGGACATAAAAAACATTCTGAAGACTATGATTCTGAAGAAAATGACAGTAAGTCCCATGACACAAATAGCGATAATACTGGTAACAATACCGGTACTAATACCGGAGATAATACTGGCGGCACCACTGGCGGCAATACCGGTGGCGGTGATGCTGGTGGTAACACACAATAATCATTTTGGCTTACCCCAGTATTGATAATTTAAAAAGCAAAAACAGGAGAGTGGATATCCACTCTCCTTTCCTATATTCCTATATTCGAAACATCTGCCTTCTACACTTGACTATCCAGAATCAGTTTTGCAGCTCCACAGATTCCTGCATCATTTCCAAGGCTTGCAATAGCAAACTGAGTATCTTTATTTGCAAAAAAGGCTCGCTTGCGATAATATTTTTCTATATATGTAAGGAGAATTTCTCCTGCTTTTGACACTCCTCCTCCAATTACAAAAAGGCTTGGATCTACTACGACTGCTACGTCTGCTAATCCTTTCGCCAGGTATTCTCCGAATTCTTCTACAACATCTACTGCAAGCTGGTCACCTTCTTTTAAGGCATCAAATACGATTTTTGCATCTATCTTATCTAAATCATAAGTTTGCAATATTGAATCTTTCGTATCAGCTGCGAGATGTTCTCTGGCAATTCTTGCAATTCCTGTTGCAGACGCATACTGTTCAAGACAGCCTTTCTTTCCACAGCCACAACACTTTTCTTCAAAGTAATTTACACAGATATGTCCGATTTCTCCGCCAGCTCCATTGGCACCGATCAAAGGCCTTCCTCCCATGATCACTCCTCCGCCAACTCCAGTTCCAAGTGTGACCATGACCATATTCTTCTCACCATGTCCAGCACCTTTCCACATCTCACCGAGTGCCGCTACATTGGCATCATTGCCAACAACAACCTGCCAACCTGTCAGATTCTCTAATTCTTTCTTAACCTCTTTATATCCCCATCCAAGATTCGCTGTCTTTCTCACAATACCTTCCGAATTTACCGGTGCCGGAATTCCCATTCCAATTCCTATCACTTCTTCTGCCGGAATTGCTTTTTCCTGAATCTTTTCCTTTAAAGCCGTTGCTATATCTTGAAGAATGGATTCACCTTCATTTTCAGTTCTTGTAATAATCTCCCATTTATCAAGAATTTCTCCATCCACTGTAAACAATCCCAGTTTTATAGTGGTTCCCCCAACATCTGCTCCAAAACAGTATTTCATAGTTATTTTCTCCTCGTGTATATATTTTAATCTTTTTTTGTAAGATTACGCTGTACTCTCTGATATAGCTCCTGTGCAGCATTATAACCCATAGACTTCTGTCTGTGATTAATAGCAGCCGTCTCTACAATAATAGCCAGATTACGTCCTGGACGGATTGGAAGATTGTGGCAGACTACCTTATTCCCAAGAAATTCTGTATACTGATCTTCCAGTCCCAGGCGATCATACTCACGCTCTTTATTCCACTCCTCCAGTGTAATAACAAGGTCAATATTCTTTGTCTCTCTGACGCTTTGAACACCGAATAAAGTCTTAACGTCCACAATTCCAATACCTCTGAGCTCAATAAAATGCCTTGTAATATCCGGTGCTGTTCCTACCAGTGTCTCATCACTGACCTTGCGGATCTCCACAACATCGTCACTGACAAGCCGGTGCCCTCTCTTAATCAGTTCCAGAGCCGCCTCACTTTTTCCAATACCACTCTCTCCCATAATCAGCACACCGACACCGTAGACATCTACCAGTACTCCATGGATGGAAATACATGGTGCTAACTGAACATTTAACCACCGAATGATTTCTGCCATAAATGCAGATGTATGTGAATCTGTTGAAAATACCGGAATATTCGCTTCTGTTGCCTTTTGCAAGAGCATATCATCTGGTTTTAAAGCACGGCAAAATACCAGGCATGGAATCTTGTAAGAAAGAAGCGTGTCATAAATTTCCTCTTTTTTCTTTTCTTCCAATGTTGTCAGGTAGCTATATTCTACATAACCGATGACCTGCACCCGTTCCGAATCAAATCTTTCAAAAAATCCTGTCAATTGTAATGCAGGACGGTTAATATCCGGAACCTCCACAGCCTTATCCGACAACTCTACATCCGGTGTCAGATTTTTCAGATTCATCTTCTCGACAATCTGCTTCATTTGAACTACATTTTTTCGCATATATGTCTCTCCTTCCAGGCATCCTATTACTAATATTAAAATTATAGCATATCAGTGAAAAAAATCATACACATCCTTAGCGGATTTTTCATTCATAGAAGGAAGACTCTTTAGTTCCTCTACAGTGGCATTCTTGATTGCCTCAATGTTGGCAAAATACTTCATTAAATCTTTTCTTCTTGCTGGTCCAACACCTGGAATATCATCCAAAATCGAATGAACTTGTCCTTGACTGCGAAGCTGCCTGTGAAATGTAATTGCAAACCGGTGAGCTTCATCCTGAATGCGCGTGATCAGTCTGAATGCTTCCGAATTCCGGTCAATAGGAATCTCTTCATTGTGATAATAAAGCCCTCTGGTTCTGTGGTGATCATCCTTTACCATACCGCAGACTGGAATATCCAGATTCAACTTATCCAGCACTTCCAGTGCAATATTTACCTGCCCTTTACCACCGTCCATCAGAATCAGATCTGGAAATGCCGTAAAACTGCCAAGTTCTCGACCTTCTTCCTTTTCTCTTAAGCCGTGCCCGAACCGCCTTGTAAGCACTTCATTCATACTGGCATAATCGTTCGCCCCTTTTACCCCTTTAATCTTGAATTTACGGTAGTCATTTCTCTTCGGTTTTCCTTTTTCATAGACAACCATAGAGCCAACTGATTCAAATCCATTTGTATTGGAAATATCATACGCCTCCATACGATGCAGTCCGGTTAAGCCCAAAAGATTTTGAAGTTCTTTGACTGCACCAATCGTTCTTCCCTCTTCTCTCTTAATCCGCTCTTTATCCTTCGTCAGAACCATTCGGGCATTTTTTTCTGCCAGCTCTACCAGTTTTTCCTTTGTTCCTTTTTTCGGAATGACCAGATGTACTTTATGCTCTTTTTTCCTTGTCAGCCATTCCTCAATAATCTCATGATCTGGTATTTCCTCTGGCAACATAATCTGTCCCGGAATATATGGTGTCCCTGCATAAAATTGCTTGATAAAACTGGAAAGTATCTCTGCCTTTGTCTCCTTATCCACTAGCTTCAGATAAAAATGATCCCGCCCGATCAATCTCCCATTTCGAATAAAAAACACTTGCACAACCGCATCTTCCAAATCTTTTGATACTGCCACAATATCCCTGTCATCTCCCGCAGTGTCTGTAATTTTCTGCTTCTGTGCAATTTTCTGTACACTGTTTATCAACTCCCGATATTCAATTGCCCGCTCAAACTCCAATGACTCTGACGCTTCTTCCATCTGTGCCTTCAACTTTTCCAGAATTGGATCATAATTGCCATTCAGAAAATGTAAGACTTCCTCTACAGACTTGCGGTATTCCTCCTTCGAAATGTATCCCTGACACGGAGCTTTGCACTGATGAATATGATAGTTCAGACATGGCCGCTCTTTTCCAATATCCTTTGGCAGTCTCCGGTTACAGCTTCGGATAAAATATAACTTTCGAATCAGTTCTATTGTGGCTTTCACTGCCCCGGCACTCGTATAGGGGCCAAAATACTTTGCCTTATCTTTCTGCACTCTTCTTGCCAACATCACTCTTGGAAATGGCTCCTGCACAGTAACTTTTATAAATGGATAAGCCTTGTCGTCCATCAACATTGTGTTATATTTGGGTCTGTGCTCTTTGATGAGATTACACTCCAGCACCAGCGCTTCCAGTTCCGAATCTGTTACGATATACTCGAACCTGGAAATGTGAGTCACCATCTGTTCTATCTTAGCCCCTTTGTTACGACTGCTCTGAAAATACTGTCGTACACGGTTTTTCAGACTGATTGCTTTTCCCACATAGATGATTTTATCTGTCTCATCATGCATCAGATAAACTCCCGGCTTGCCCGGCAGCTTTTTTAATTCTTCCTGAATATCAAACATAATTTACTCCCTGTTTTTTCAACTCAATGTAACAGAAAATACCGCCTCCCTGACAAAAATCTGATTTGCCCGGGAAACGGTATTCAAATACATTAACTTTCTGTATTACTCTTCTGCAATTCCTTCTACTTCATGGAAAATCTTCATGAATTCTTTTCCTGTGATTGTCTCTTTCTCAATCAGAAATGCTGCAATCTTATCCAGTGATTCTCTGTGTTCTGAAAGAAGTTTCTTTGCTTCCTCATAAGCTTCTTTCAGCATCTTCATAACTTCATGATCAATCTCAGAAGCTGTCTCCTGACCACAGTTCATAACCGGACGTCCGTCCAAATATCTGTTCTGGACCGATTCCAGCCCGATCAGCCCGAACTTCTCACTCATACCATATTGGGTAATCATAGCTCTTGCCACACTGGTTGCTTTCTCAATATCATTAGAAGCCCCTGTTGTCACTGTATCAAATACAATCTCTTCTGCAGCACGTCCTCCGAGCATTCCAACTAACATAGCCTGCAGTTCTTTCTTTGTATTCAGGAACTTTTCTTCTTCCGGAGTCTGCATAACATAACCAAGTGCTCCCATCGTACGCGGTACGATCGTAATCTTCTGAACTGGCTCAGAATCCTTCTGCAACGCACTGACAAGCGCATGTCCGACTTCATGGTAAGACACAATCTTGCGCTCTTCCTGATTCATCACACGGTCTTTCTTTTCTTTACCTACCAGCACAACTTCCACTGCTTCAAAAAGATCCGCCTGTGATACGGCATTTCTTCCATTCTTAACCGCGTTGATTGCGGCTTCATTGATCATATTTGCAAGATCTGAGCCAACTGCTCCGGAAGTTGCAAGTGCGATTGCTTCCAGATCAACCGTCTCATCCATCTTCACGTCTTTAGAGTGCACTTTCAGTACTTCCACACGTCCTTTAAGATCCGGTCGTTCCACAATAATACGACGGTCAAAACGTCCCGGTCTTAACAGTGCCGGATCCAGAATCTCCGGACGGTTCGTGGCTGCCAGAAGAACAAGACCTTTGTTACTTTCAAATCCATCCATCTCAGCCAGAAGCTGGTTCAATGTCTGCTCACGCTCATCGTTACCGCCCATCTGTGTATCACGGCTCTTACCAATTGCATCAATCTCGTCAATGAAAATAATACAAGGTGCCATCTGCTGTGCCTGCTTAAACAAGTCTCGGACTCTGGATGCTCCGACACCTACATACATCTCTACAAATGCAGATCCACTCAATGAAAAAAACGGTACTTTTGCCTCTCCTGCAACTGCTTTTGCCAAAAGTGTCTTACCTGTTCCCGGAGGTCCTACAAGCAGTGCTCCTTTTGGAAGCTTTGCTCCTACGCTTGTATATTTTCCCGGATTGTGCAGGAAATCTACAACTTCCTGCAAAGATTCCTTCGCCTCATCCTGCCCTGCTACATCCTTAAATGTGACACCGGTCTGTTTTTCCACATACATCTTGGCATTACTCTTGCCAATTCCCATCATGCCTCCGCCTTTCGACATCTTACGGGTCATCCATACGATCAGTGCAATAAATATGACAAGCGGAATGATATTCATAGCATACTGGGCAACAATTGCAGAAGTTGTATCCGGTACCTCCTGATTGAAATCAATCTTTGCTTTTTCCAGTTTCTCCACCAATTGGTCATCATTCATCCGGCCTGTGTAATATTCCTTGTTGACCTTATCTCCACTTTCTTTCTTTGCCGTGATCAGAATCCTGTCACTCTTAATTTCAACTTTCTCGACCTTCTTCTCATCAATCATCTTCAGGAACTTGTTATAAGTAATTTCCTGGTCACTGTCCACTCCCTGAAACTGATACATGGCAAATACTAGAAGTGCCGTCAGCATCGTAATCAGTATGACAAAAGAAAAGCCTTGTTTGTTATTTTTATTATTATCCTTGTTTCCGTTCTGGTTGTCCATTTTTCTCCTCCTGTGTCACTCTCCATTATACGGACAGCCTTGTTAGAAATCAATAAAAACATTATGAAAAGATTGTAAACTAACCATAATATGTAGTATACTTTTTCTGTGGTTTTTCATGCCTGAATTTTTCTGTATATTTCAGAACAGTTCCGGCATATGAACGATAGAACTCATAATATAATACAGAGGACAAGAGAGGATTTATTCATTATGAAAATTGGTTTTGACAATGACAAGTATCTGCAGATGCAGTCTGCCCACATTAAAGAGCGAATCAGTCAGTTTGACAATAAGCTCTATCTGGAATTCGGAGGCAAATTATTTGACGATTATCACGCTTCCCGTGTACTGCCTGGATTTCAACCTGACAGTAAGCTCCGTATGCTGGACAAGCTTTCCGATCAGGCAGAAATTATCATCGTGATCAGCGCCGAAGACATCGAGCGCAACAAAATCCGTGGAGATCTTGGAATCACTTATGATTCTGATGTTCTCCGCCTGATGAACATTTACCGTGATCGCGGACTCTATGTCGGCAGTGTTGTTATTACAAAATACAGTAACCAGGAAAGTGCTTCCTTATTTAAAGCCCGCCTGGAGAAAATGGGCATCCGTGTATACTGCCACTACTTGATTGCAGGATATCCGACCAACATTCCGGTCATTGTAAGTGAGAACGGTTATGGAAAAAATGATTACATTGAAACTTCCAGACCACTGGTCGTTGTGACTGCTCCCGGACCAGGAAGTGGAAAAATGGCTGTCTGCCTCTCCCAGCTCTATCACGAACTGGAACGCGGAATCCGTGCCGGTTATGCCAAGTTTGAGACATTTCCTATCTGGAATATCCCGCTGAAGCATCCGGTCAACTTAGCTTATGAAGCAGCCACTGCAGATCTGAACGATGTAAATATGATCGATCCATTCCATCTTGAAGCTTATGGCGAGACAACCGTTAACTATAACCGTGATGTAGAGATTTTTCCTGTATTAAATGCAATTTTCCAACGCATTTACGGAGAAAGCCCTTACAAATCACCAACAGACATGGGAGTGAACATGGCCGGAAACTGTATCTGTGATGATGAAGCATGCCGCGAAGCTTCCAAACAGGAAATTCTACGCAGATATTACGAATCCCTGCGCCGTCTTCTTCTTGGTCAGTGCTCCGACAATGAAGTCTATACCATCGAAATGTTGATGAACCAGGCTGGTGTTACTATCCATGACCGCAAAGTTGTTGACGCTGCCCTTGAATACGAGAAAATAACTAATGGTCCTGCTGCTGCTATCGAACTTCATGACGGACGCATTATAAAAGGAAAGACTTCCAAATTGCTCGGAGCAACTGCTGCCATGCTGCTTAATGCCCTGAAAGATCTGGCTGGCATCGAACATTCCTGCCATGTCATTTCACCGGAAGCCATCGAACCAATCCAAACATTAAAGACAAAGTATCTCGGAAACAAGAATCCACGCCTTCATACTGATGAAGTTCTCATTGCTCTTTCTGTAAGCGCAGCTTCTAATCCACTTGCAAAGAAAGCACTAGAACAGCTTCCGAATCTTGCAGGATGCCAGGCACATACTTCCGTCATGGTAAGCTCTGTAGACATTAAACAGTTAAAGCGCCTTTCTATTCAGGCAACTTATGAAGCAAAATATGAAAAAAGAGACTAAAATCTCTGTATTTTTTAATAAAAAAGGTGTATACTTTTAAAGTATTTTTTGAGATATGTTTTTTGGGGGACATGCTTGAACATATTTTTTCATTCTAAGGAGGACATTATGGCAGTAAAATATGTATTTGTTACAGGTGGTGTCGTATCAGGACTTGGAAAAGGAATCACTGCTGCATCTTTAGGTCGTCTTCTGAAAGCTCGTGGTTATACCGTGACTATGCAGAAATTTGACCCTTATATCAACATTGATCCAGGTACTATGAACCCGGTACAACATGGCGAAGTATTTGTAACTGATGACGGAACTGAGACAGATCTTGATCTTGGTCATTATGAGCGTTTTATCGATGAAAGTCTCGGTAAAAATTCCAACGTTACGACTGGTAAAGTCTACTGGTCCGTACTTCAAAAAGAAAGACGC
>ERZ772884.1878-NODE-1878-length-13042-cov-10.539694_pt1 | contig 13042 bp, 10 predicted proteins | sample MGYA00580574_ERZ772884 | MGnify/ENA primary metagenome ERZ772884 (study PRJEB29015, sample SAMEA2737690) | human gut metagenome | biome: human gut; feature: human-associated habitat; material: faeces | place: China | collected 2012 ... | reverse complement strand
AAAGTGAAATGAGTGCAAATCGTGTAATGAAATCAGTGACATCGTGGCTAGAAAGGAAACTATTCTTGAAGGTTAGTGCAACAAAGACTAAAGTAGTTAGACCAACTAAAGGTCAATTTCTTGGTTTTACATTTTACAAAGCTAGAACAGTGTGGAAATGTACTCCTACTAAAGATAGGAAGAAACGTCTGTACTCAAATATTCAGAAATGGATGGAAAGAAAACATGCAGTTTCAAGACCACTATCAGTTACTTTTAAGAAATTGAATCAAATGATTAGAGGTTGGATACGATACTTTAAAATTTCAAGTATCAAAGGATTTTTGGATAAATTTGGTCAATGGTTACGTCATAAAGTTAGATGTATCATCATTAAACAATGGAAAAGACCGATGACTATATACAACAATCTTATGAAGCTAAATAAAGCATGCAGAAGTAATCTTACCCATGAAGATATATTTAAATGTGCTAACTCTAGACTTGGATGGTACAGGAGAAGTGCTGGGAATATTGTAAATTTTCTTCTTTCTCCCACTGTTCTAGGCATAAAGAAAGGAGATAGGCCAGGTTTGGTCAATCCCCTTATTTACTATCTTGAGACTTTGTGATTCGTTATAGTTTCGATATAAATGTAGAGCCGTATACGAGACCCGTACGTACGGTTCAATTATCCATAATTCTGGATAATTGAACTTATCCCGAATTATGTATTATCCCGAAAAACAGGTTTTCAATATAGAAAATCAAGTGAAATTCGGGATAATTTTTTATTTAAGTGAGTATAGTTTCTTTAAAAGTTCTTCATCATCAAAGTCATAATTATTAGTGCTACTATCTATGATATTAATCACAGGTGAAGCTGCATTGATAGCCTTCCGCTTCATTTCGGTATCAGCGTTGGCATAAAATTCTCTAGTGGTATTAATTTGTGCATGACCTAACCATTCAGATACCAAAGGAAGAGGCATACCATTACGATAAAGATGCATGGCTCTAGAATGGCGAAACATATGGCAATATATATGCCTTGGAAATTTTGAATCAACATTATTGGCCATGATACAATATCGATCAATTAATTTTTGGACTGTATCAGGATTCATTTTCGTTCGTTCTCCATGATGAAGTGTAAAAAAGGCATAATCGTCGCTATTTAAATCATAATCGTCCAAATATCTTTTAAGATGTTTGACGGTTTTATCCATTATTGGAACTATGCGCATCTTTTTTCCTTTTCCGTAGATAGCAATATGTGGAGATGATTCTAACGAGATATCTTTTATTCTTATATTTAATAATTCCTGTATTCGAGCTCCTGTGTCGTATAAAGTAATCATCATTGCGAGGTTTCTTCTATCTTTAATATTTGATTGGTTAGGTTGGTTAAGAAGAAGTTCTAATTCTTTCTCACTGAAGAAATCAATAACAGTTCCTTTAGTTACTGATTTTACTGGAATTGTCATAAGTTTTAGGTAGATATCAATTAACGTTATATCATGATTAGCTGAATACTTGTAGAATGATCTTATTGCAGCTAATTTTAAATTTCTTGTTTGAGCTGACCAGTGATATTCGTTTTCCCCATATTCAAGAAATGATTCAACAAGTTCAATAGTCGTATCATTAAAATCAAAGTCTCTGAGTTTGATACCCAAATAATCTTTAGCGAAATCTAAGAATTGATTCATACAAATCTTATAATTCTTGATAGTATGGTAGCTTGCTCCTTTTTGATTCGGCAAAAAAATTTCAAAGTAATCCCGAATTGTTTTAAAATATTTTAGTTCTTTCTTTTTCATTGCGATACCTCTGGAATAATCGATTCCATCTTTTCCCAATCAATAGCTTTTGAATTTTTTAATCTATCGGGTAATAAATGGATATAATATGCAGTTTCTTCAAAACTAGAATGTCCCATATAGGAACTCATATATGGCAATATATTATTTAAATCTTTTCCTTCATCAATAAATTTCATCATGAGTGTTGTAGCAAAACGATGCCGTAAATCGTACACTCTAACTCTAGCTGTATTAGATGGGTCTTTAACTTCTTCCCATAATTTTAAAAATTCTGTTCTGAGCCAAGTTGATTTATAACAATCAAATTTAGGTGAACTAAACAGATAAGGGCTGTTCATTTCAAATAAAGAAGCCTTTCTCATATAATCTTTGAGCATTTCAGAAATATCATCAGATATCGGTATGATTCTTTCCTTATGTGTTTTATTTTTTCTTATGAAAATCGTTTGATTGTTTAAATTGATGTCACTTATCATTATTTCTCTTCCTTCGTTAGGCCTAAGTCCACAATAAAAAATCAAACGATAGATAATAGATATAACGAGTTTCTTGTATGATTTAGGATCTTGAATACTAATTCTAATAGCTATATTAAATAAGTCGCTAAGTTCCTGGTCAGTAAAAATATATGGAACATATCGTTCTGCTTTAGGGGTAAAACTCGTATCTAAAATAAACTCACAAACACCTAACGAATAGACAAATATAGTAAACTGTCTGAGATTAGACATCCTTGTTTTGAAACTATAGCTTTTTTCATTAGATCTTGCGGTGCACCAAGGAAAAACCATTTCCTTGGTGATGATTATTTCATTTGGATAAGTATTTCTAAGATATCTTGAAAAATCCTTTATATAGTATCCTGGATTTCTGATGTCTAAGCCAAGACTACTACGATATTCAAGATAATCGTCCGTATATTCCCAGCAATACTTCATCGTTCATCACCTATTACATCATTAAAACATAGTGTGCATTTTCTTAGACCTTCTACATCTAAATCAATATATTGTCTAGTTGATTTTAATGATTGATGGCCAAGTATTTGAGATACGGTATAAACAGATTGATTAGCCTTTATCATTTCTGTCGCAACCATTCTTCTAATCCCGTGTATTGTATTTTTACCACCAACCATTACGCCTGCATTCATAGCTCTTCTTCTTAAAATATTATTTATCGATACGCCACTATTAAATCCTTGAAATGGAGCCAAAGATCTAATGAATAGCTTGTCAGATTTAGTGCAAGGTCTTCCATTCAAAACATAATTAGCTAATGCTCCACAAATATTATCATTAAGCGGCAATTTTAAGTAAGAATTGTTCTTTCCTTGAATGATTACGATTTCTTTATTTTTCCAATCAATATCAGAAATTCTAATATTAATGATATCTCCGGCTCTAATCCCTGTAGTGCAAGCTAATACGATAATTGCGTAATCTCTTTTACCCATGGCACTGTTTCTATCAACTGTATCTAGAATCTTCGCGATGTCGTTTACATCTGCGGCTTTTCTAATTTTTTCGTTTTTTACTCTATTCACCTTTATCAGATGTGAAATATCATCAAAAATAAGATTATTATCAACAAGACTTCGCATATATTTAGATAAGGCAGTAGCTACTTTATCAATAGTTCCAGGCGAAACTAAAGATACAATTTTTATGAACGATATGATACACTCATAAGTTATGTCCTGATATGTATAAATTCCATTTTCTATCAAAAAATTCGAGAATTTATCAAGTGTCTTTTTTTCAAAGTTTATATTACGAAGATTTAAATCTCTAGTTTGAATATAGCGGTCAATGGAATCGGTAAAAAAATTAGTAATTGTGTTATCGTTTGACATTTTAAACTTCCATTCAAAACGTCCTGTTTCTACTACTTCTTCAAGAATTTTCAGACCTCTTAAACGTTTATTAAATGTGCTTTTACTAAATTGACCTGTTTCTAGGTAAGATTGATATTTTTTTTCAATCTCTTCGTTAACAGATCTGTCATAATAATCTTCTCCAACTCGTTTATATTCTATTAGAATTGGATTGAAATGAGTTTCACGATACTGTTCTTTATAAGTATCATTTCCTAATGCATCAAAAAATGCATTCATAGCTGAATTAATAGCTTCAGTTATCAGTACTTTCATTATGATTACCTCCTGAAGCCATTATAAAAAAATTATCCCGAATTTCACTTGATTTTTTATAGTGAAAACCTGTTTTTCGGGATAATACATAATTCGGGATAAGTTCAACGGGAGGGGCGATAATTTTATTTTATCCCTCTACCCTATTAATATAGGCATATGGATACAAAGGCTTATGTTTATATATTAGAATGCAAGGATAATACGTATTATACGGGGTATACAACAAATGTAAAACATCGTTTGAAGATGCATAATTTGGGTAGGGGTGCAAAATATACGCGGGCAAGAAGACCTTGCAGGTTGGTGTATAGTAAAGAGTGTGATTCTAAATCTTTGGCAATGAAATTGGAGTACAGGATCAAACAATTGTCGCGAAAAGAAAAGCTAGACTTGATTCTAGGTGTATTGAAAGAATTTTAGTTTCGTATTATTATAATAGGAGCGAAAGGATGATATAGACTATGAATAAAACAAGAACTCGTTTTGCGCCGAGTCCAACTGGCTATATGCACATTGGAAATTTGCGTACAGCTTTATTTGAATTTTTAATTGCGAAACACGAAGGTGGCGACTTCTTATTACGTATTGAGGATACTGACCAAGAGCGTAAGGTAGAAGGTGCTGTAGATGTTATTTATAAAACTTTAAAAGAGTGTGGTTTGAACTGGGATGAAGGTCCAGATATTGGTGGAGACTTTGGTCCATATGTTCAAAGTGAACGTTTACCTATGTACAAAGGGTATGCGGAAGACTTGATTAAATTAGGTGGAGCTCACTATTGTTTCTGTAGTGAAGAGGAGATTGAGGCTCAAAGAAAAGAAGCTGAAAGCTTAGGTATTTCTTTTAAGTTCAATGATCCTTGTAAGCACTTGAGCGCTGAGGAAGTACAGGCTAAATTAGATGCGGGTGAACCTTATGTCATTCGTCAAACAATCAAAAATGTGGGTGAAACATATTTTGATGATGAAGTATATGGTCGTATTGAAGTGGATGGAGATGTTCTAGATGAACAGATCTTAATTAAATCAGATGGATATCCAACTTATAACTTTGCGAATATTATTGATGATCACCAGATGCAGATTTCTCATGTTGTTCGTGGAAATGAATATTTATCAAGTACACCTAAATACAACTTGATTTATGATGCGTATGGATGGCAAAGACCAACATATGTACACGTACCGCCTGTAATGAAGGATGAACACCACAAATTATCAAAACGTAATGGGGATGCTTCTTTCCAAGATCTTGTTGCGAAGGGATATTTGCCGGATGCGATCATGAACTATATCGCACTTCTTGGATGGGCTCCTGAAACAGAACAAGAAATTTATACTTTGGATGAATTGATCAAAGTATTTAATATTCACCGTATTTCTAAATCACCAGCCATTTTCGATATTGATAAATTGACTTGGATGAACGGTGTATATTTGAGAAACATGGATGAAGAAACATATTATGAAACAGTTCGTCCATACTTAGAAAAAGCGGTTCATGGACCATACAACTTAAAAGAGATTGCCAAAATCATTCAACCTCGTATTGATATCTTGAATCAAATTGAAGAGAGTGTTGACTTCTTTGATACATTAGTAGATTACGATTTAGAAATGTATCGTCACAAGAAGATGAAGACAACTCCAGAAGTTGCATTAAAAGCTTTAAAAGCCAGCAAGCAAACTTTAGAAGCCTTTGATCAATGGGACAGCATGGATGCATTGCACGAATGTTTATTAGCTCTTCCTAAAAAGTTGGAAATGAAAAACGGACAGGTATTATGGCCAATTCGTACAGCCGTTTCTGGTAAACAATTCACTCCAGGTGGAGCGATTGAAATTGCGTTTATCTTAGGAAAAGATGAAACATTACGTCGTATCCAAGTGGGTATTGATCGTTTGAGTGAAATCGTAGAAGAGTAAAACATACAAACGCTTAGAGAAATCTAGGCGTTTTTTTTGCGCTGTAACGGCAAAAATAAATGAATAATAAAACATCTATAATATAAAATTGCCGATAATATGGTATACTATTACTAGATGGAGGATTGCTTATGAGATATTTTTCAGTGGCTGAAATAGCTAAAAAATGGGATATATCCGAGCGCAGTGTTCGAAATTATTGTGCACAGAATCGTGTAGATGGTGCATTTATTGCCGGTAAAACTTGGAAAATTCCAGAAAATGCCAAAAAACCAGTTCGTACAAACAAGAAGAAAGAACAGCCTGTTACTTTATTGGATATCTTGAAGGAACAAAAGATAAACAAGTATTCTGGTGGGATTTATCATAAAACACAGATTGATTTAACGTATAATTCAAACCATATTGAAGGAAGTTGCTTGAGTCATGATCAAACTCGATATATTTTTGAAACAAATACGATTGGTGTAGAAAATGAAGTGTTGAATGTGGATGATGTACTTGAAACGGCAAATCACTTTCGATGTATTGATATGATTATTGATCATGCCAAGACTACTTTGAGCGAGAATTTTATTAAGGATTTACACTTGACTTTGAAGAATGGTACAAGTGATTCAAGAAAAGAATGGTTTGTGGTTGGCGACTATAAAAAGGTACCAAATGAAGTTGGAGGAATGAATACAGCACTTCCTGAAGAAGTTCCAGGTAGAATGAAGGAATTGTTAAAAGAATATAATGGTAAAAAAGAAAAGACTTTTGAAGATATACTCGATTTTCATGTAAGGTTTGAGCGTATTCATCCATTTCAAGATGGTAATGTACCATCGAGATACCAACAACAAATAGCGGCATAACAGCAGCAAACAACTTCATATCACATAAATACAGTTAAATAACATATAGAATTAGGAATACTTGAAAAACGGTATTCCTTTTTTATTTCCAGACGTTCAGAAATGAGCGTCTATTTTTTTACCCAATGAAAGGAGAATCAAAAAATGAATAAGATATTGAAACGATTGCTTACAGGTGTTCTCACTCTTGCAACCGTCTTTACTGCTCTACCCACAACCGCTGTCCATGCTGCGGAAACGCAATACTGGACAGAATCATCAGAGCGTGTAGGAATCGTTGAGAAAGTAATGAATGATGGTTCTATCGGCTCTACATTCAACGAGGGGCATATGACCGTTGAGGGTGAGGACGCTTACTGTGTCGATATTAACACTAACTTCAAAAATGGATATAAGACCAGAAGTGACGCAAGTACATGTTTGAGTGACGACCAGATAGCCGATATTGCCTTATCCCTTGAATACGTCAAACAGTATACCGCAAGCCATAGCGGAATCAGCAGCCAGCACGCCTATCTTTTAAGACAGTTAGTAGTCTGGCAGAGATTGAGTGCCCATCTTGGGTGGAGCTGCGACAATGTACGAGCTTCTTATGATGAAATCTCAAAAGCTGTACAAGATGAAGTGTTCGCCGGAGCAAAAGCCTTTGTAGCGGCAAACAAAGGACGCTATGACTGTTACGGTTATATCTACACTGGTGAGGGGCAGGATTTAGGACAGTTCTTCGCAGAGCTGGCTGTCGGCAATGGCAAGATTCAGAAATCTTCCAGTAATACCACAGTCACAAACGGGAATGACTGCTATTCTCTCTCTGGTGCGACTTATGGTGTCTATTCTGATAAAGGCTGCACGAAATCTGTTGCCACACTTACGACAAATGCCAATGGTAATACGGACACTGTGGAATTAAGAGCTGCGACATACTATGTGAAAGAAACGAAAGCTCCAAAGGGATTCCAGTTAGATAAGAACGTCTATACTATGACCGTCAAGGTTAATGAAACTACGACTTTAAAAGTCAGCGACAAACCAAAAGTCACTGACACTTTGGTTGAGCTTTTCAAGATTGATATGGAAATTTCCAAAGCTACGCCACAGGGTAACGCTTCTTTAGAGGGTGCGGAGTTCGTCTGGAAGTATTATGACGGTTACTATACAAAAGACAATCTTCCATCAGAACCAACGCGCACATGGACGACAAATACAACCACTGAAAAAGACAGCAACAATGAAGTCCATTACATCACAAGATTAGCCGATTCCTACAAGGTATTGGGTGACAGCTTCTATACACAGAATGGTACTATCTGCTTGCCGCTTGGTACTATCACTGTAAAAGAAAAGACAGCTCCAAACGGTTACTTATTGGAGGGTGCTTATATGCAGGCTGCCGGAAGTTCTGAACAGATAAAAGGTGTCTATGTGGCACAGATTACAGAAGATGGTGAGCTTGCAGCGTTAAGCGGCAGCAACCAGTATTCCGTATTAGACAAGGTTATCCGTGGCGGTGTCAAAATCCAGAAACGTGACCTTGAAACCAAAGATACAAAAGCACAAGGCGGTGCGACTTTGAAAGATACTGCCTTTGAAATCATTTCCTTAAATGATAACGCTGTCTTGGTAGATGGCAAGTTATACAACAAGAATGAAGTCGTCAAAACAATCCATACTGGCGTTGACGGTATCGCTACAACTGCCGCCGATACATTACCATACGGAAAATACCGTATTGAGGAAAGCAACGCCCCAGAGGGATATTTGACGGACGGTGCAAAACCGATTGAATTTGAAATCACAGAAGATGGAAAAATCGTGGATTTAACAGATGAAGCACATTCCATCTACAACCAGATTAAGCGTGGAGATATTGAGGGTGTAAAAATCGGTGCTGGCACTCACAAGCGACTTGCGAATGTTCCCTTTAGGATCACAGGCAAGACGACTGGTGAGAGCCATATCATTGTGACAGACGCAAATGGTCAGTTTTCCACTTCCTCTGATTGGGTATCTCATAAGCAGAATACCAACGCCGGAAAGACCAGTGAGGACGGTATCTGGTTTGGTACTTCCACACCAGACGACAGCAAAGGTGCATTGCTTTACGATACTTACACAATCGAAGAATTACGCTGCGATTCCAACAAAGGAATGACGCTGATTCCGGCGTTTGATGTAGTGGTGTCAAGAAATAAAGTAGTCGTGGACTTGGGTACACTCACAGATGAATATGAACCAGAAATCATTATCCATACGACTGCCACAGATAAGGTGACAGGTGGAAAATCAATCGTTGCCGGAAAGAGCGTGACTATCGTTGATACCGTCACTTTAGATGGTCTGACAAAAGGCACAAAATATCAGTTGAAAGGCTGGCAGATGGTGAAGTCTGAAAATGCACAGCTTTTGATTGACGGTGAACCTGTGGAAAATGATTACACATTCACTGCGAAAAAATCAGAAATGGAAGTTGAGGTTTCCTATACGTTCAATGCTTCTGCTCTTGGTGGCAAAGACCTTGTGACATTCGAGGAATTGTACGATTTATCCAATCCAGACGAGCCTACAAAGGTGGCAGAACATAAAGATATTGAGGACGAGGGGCAAACAGTGACGATTACGGAACGTATCATCACTATGCACACAACCGCTACTGATAAGGCGACAGGTGAAAAGACGATTGAAGCAGACGACAAAGTAACTATCGTTGATACGGTCACTTTAGATGGTCTTGAAAAAGGCGTGAAATACACTCTTAAAGGTTGGGAAATGGTGAAGTCTGAAAATGCTGAACTTCTAATGAATGGCAAGCGTGTAGAAAATGACCTTACTTTTACTGCCGAGGATTCTAAAATGGAGGTTCAGATTGAATTTACATTCAATGCTTCGGAGCTTGGCGGCAAAGAGCTTGTGACATTTGAAGAATTATATGACGTAACCAATCCAGACGAGCCTATCAAGGTAGCTGAACATAAGGACATCAAGGACAAGGGGCAGACTGTGACGGTCAAGGAAAACCTGGAATCCCCTACGGCACCAGAAGAACCTAGCACACCAACAAAGACAAGCGATTCACCAAAAACAGGTGACAACACACCATTTGTCGCATTGTTCGCCATGATGGGAATTTCCGCTGCTGGTCTTATCTTTGCCGGATATAAGAGATTCCGCAGAGTAAAGAAGTCTAAATAATACAGGAGGTATCGGTTTATGAAAGCAACTCCCCGTTCACCTCCCATCATAAAAAAAGTCAGTCCGTGGCTGGCAACTCAACTAAATTCTGCTTGATTAACATTTATCTTTCTGAATGGGGATTGTCAAGGGTGCGGCAGCACAACGCTTGCCCTTGATAATTCACAGGCAGACAGATATTATTCCGATAGCAGAATGACACAATCAATCATTAAAAATATAGAAAGAAAAGAGGTAAACAATTTATGGAATTAAAACACGTTATCCCAAATATGGAAAAAACATTCGGAACTTTAGAATTTGCTGGTGAGAATAAGGTGGAACAGCGTAGGATCAACGGACGTATGACGGTCGTTTCCCGTAGCTTCAACCTTTATTCGGGCGTACAGAGAGCAGATGATATTATCGTGGTGCTGCCTGCTTCTGCTGGTGAGAAGAACTTTGAATCAGAGGAAAAGGTAAAACTTATCAATCCCAAAATCACTGCAGAGGGTTATAAAATCGGTACAAGAGGATTCACAAATTATATCTTATCGGCTGACGATATGGTGAAAGCATAAGGAGGTATTGAGTATATGAGATTAGCAAACGGAATCATTATTGACAAGGAAAAGACTTTCGGAGTATTGAAATTCTCCGCATTAAGACGAGAGGTACATATCCAGAATGAGGACGGTACGGTTTCTCAAGAAATCAAGGAACGTACCTACGATTTGAAGTGTACGGAGCAAGGACGCATGATACAGGTGAGTATTCCGGCTTCTGTTCCGTTAAAGGAATTTGACTACAACGCAGAGGTGGAAATCATCAATCCTGTGGCTGATACGGTGGCAACCGCTACGTTTCAAGGTGCAGACGTTGACTGGTATATCAAGGCAGATGATATTGTCTTGAAGAATAAGCATTCTGTGTCAAACACTATGACAAATCCATCACAAACAGTAACAAAAATAAATAAGCAATAATTGCTTCATCTGCAAAATGATATTATAATTATTGGCATATAGATAAATCGATGGAAAGGAATTAGTACAAATGTTAAGAAAAAATATTCTTATATTCATAAAAAGAAATACGCTTATTTCTGCATTTTTTATAATATCTATAGTCATCATTACTTCATATTATTTAACACTGGATTTGCCCGAACTGTTTAGAGGAGCCGAACAATGGTTTAATCTTTTATTTCAATTATCTGTTGGATATATAATAAATTTTATGTTTTATATCACACAAGTTTATGTTCCTAACAATAAGAGGGATTCTATTGCTAGAAGAAATGTTTCTATGCGATTAAAACAAATTATAAAAAATATGCGAAACAGTCTATCTTCGCTTGCAGAAATTTATTTAGATGGTCATACAGGTACTGATTATACTGCTGAAGAATTGTCTAGTTTGTTACAGTTACGATTTTCAGATAAAGTGAAAGTTTTAAATGCAAATAGGACTACTCGAGAAAATATGGTTTATTTTTCTGTAAGAGAATGGCTTGGAGAGTGTATTCGTAAAACCGAAGATGAAATTGATAAACTTTACAAATATTATCCCACAGATATTTCTGTAGAACTTATGAAAGTTCTTGAAGATATCTTAAATTCCACTTATCATTCCATGATGAAAACATTATTGGTTGTTCCAAATGATGTTGATTTTAGTCAATGTAATAATAATTTTTTTGCAGAGTATTATAAATTGATATGTGAATTAGAAAAAATTAATCAAAAGGAGTATTTTTCCGAATAAATGTTAGAGCAGTAAATTCTATGGAGTTTGCTGCTTTTTATGCTTAAAAGGAGGAACTATGAGATTACAAACATACAGAGGATATCGTATCAGAGCCAGTGATAAATCACTGGTTTTTCGTTTCTCGGCTGGTTTGCTGCTTCTATTATTCCTTGCGGTGGTTATGCTGCTGAACCTAAAGTCAATCATCACTACGGATTGGAAAGCAATCTCACTTTTTGAAGATGGCAGCGTCTACTTGCCGATTACACCATATAGGATAGTGACTATCATTGTGGCGACTCTGGTCTGTGTGTTGTCTGCCCTTTTCTACCGCAGATTCCAGTATGACAGAGTGAAACAGCTTTTTCACCGTCAAAAGCTGGCACGCATGATTTTAGAGAATGGCTGGTATGAATCAGAATCCACACAGGACAGCGGATTTTTTAAGGACTTGCCAGCGTCCGGCAAGAAAGAGAAAATCAACTACTTTCCAAAACTGTATTACCGTATGGAACATGGTCTATTGTATATCCGTACAGAAATTACATTAGGGAAATATCAAGACCAACTTTTACACTTGGAAAAGAAGCTGGAAACAGGATTGTACTGTGAGCTGGTGTCAAAAGAGCTACATGATTCCTATGTGGAGTATGTCTTACTTTATGACACTATCGCTAATAGAATCACTATCAATGAGGTACAGGCTGAACATGGCAGTTTACGTCTGATGAAAAATGTCTGGTGGGAGTATGACAAGCTCCCTCATATGCTGATTGCTGGCGGTACTGGTGGAGGAAAGACGTATTTTATTCTCACACTCATTGAAGCTATGCTCCGCAGCAATGCAGTCATGTATATTTTAGACCCAAAGAACGCTGACCTTGCGGATTTATCCGTTGTCATGCCGGAAGTCTGGTACAAGAAAGACGATATAACCGCCTGTATTGACAGGTTCTATGACGGTATGATGGCAAGAAGTGAAGCAATGAAGCTCATGGAGAATTACAGGACAGGTGAAAACTATGCCTATTTAGGACTATCGCCCCACTTCCTTATTTTTGATGAATATGTGGCGTTCATGGAAATGCTCACCACAAAGGAGAATGCTGCTGTCCTTAACAAGCTGAAACAGATAGTCATGCTCGGACGACAGGCAGGATATTTTCTCATTCTCGCCTGTCAGCGTCCAGACGCAAAGTATCTCGGTGATGGAATCCGTGACCAGTTCAATTTCCGTGTGGCTCTTGGGCGTATGTCGGAGCTTGGATACAGTATGATGTTCGGTGAAGTAGACAAGGACTTTTTCTTGAAGCAGATTAAAGGGCGTGTATAAATGATAATCTAAATATGTACATAAATGATCATTTAAGAATGTACACTTCT
>ERZ772884.1877-NODE-1877-length-13043-cov-7.085540_pt1 | contig 13043 bp, 12 predicted proteins | sample MGYA00580574_ERZ772884 | MGnify/ENA primary metagenome ERZ772884 (study PRJEB29015, sample SAMEA2737690) | human gut metagenome | biome: human gut; feature: human-associated habitat; material: faeces | place: China | collected 2012 ... | reverse complement strand
GACGTGTGTGGAGCGTCTTGCAGCCTACGAGGAAACGGGGCTGACGCCGGAAGAGTCTAAACGAATGTCTAATGAGTGCCAGCGCGCTAACTACGCAGAATCCCATCCGTGGCGCAACCTGTGGGCGTGGCTCAAAAGAAAGCTCAAAATGGCATAAGAAGAGGCGGGGCGAAAGCCCTGCTTCTCTTTTTGCCGTGAGGGAGAACCCCTTTCTTTTCTTTTATATTTCTTTTCTTTCGGGAGAGGGTGCTATATGCAGGATGTATCTATGTTGTGTGTATGTAACTATACAAGGGAGAGCACAGGAAGAGGGAGAGAAAGTTTCCACGCCCGTGGTGAGAAATAAAAGATGGCGTGTTACCGTCGGAAATAGGAAGCTCGGTTCCCCGAGCGGGGGATAAGAATGCTGTGCGATAAGGCCGAGGACGGGGGGCTTGCAGCATAAAAAAGAAAGGCGGTGGCGGCATGGCAAAAGCAGGGTGTCATCCCAAATATGCGACGGTCGAAGAAATGCAGGCCGTCATTGACCAATACTTCGAGGATTGCAAGGGCGAGCCGATCATAGGGGACGATGGGATGCCGATCCTCGACAAATTAGGGCAGCCGTTTATCATTCATCAGCGCCCGCCGACGGTGACAGGGCTCGCGCTTGCGCTGGGGTTTACGAGCAGGCAAGCGCTGCTGAACTATCAGGCAAAGAAAGGATTCGTTGACACGGTTACGCGCGCGAAGGCCCGCATCGAGGCTTATGCCGAGGAACGGCTCTTCGACCGAGCCGGTCAGCGTGGCGCGGAATTCAGCCTGAAATACAACTTCCGCTGGGCAAATGACGAGAAGAAGGACGACGGTGGAGAAAGCGTGTGCGGCGTGGCAGAGCTGCCCGCTGTAATGCCTGTTCCTCAGTACGCGGGAGGTGATGCGAATGGCGAAGCGTAGCGTGGTATGGAAGCCGCAGCCCAAACAGGCACTCTTTATGAGCCGCTGGGAGGACGAGGCTCTATACGGCGGCGCAGCCGGTTAGGCGGGGGAAAATCCGATGCGTTGGTCATCGAAGCATTGCGGCAGGTGAATATCCCGTATTACAAGGCGATCATCCTGCGAAAGACCTTCCCGCAGCTTGCCGAGCTCATTGACAAGACGCTGAACTACTACCCGCGTATCTATCCGGGCGCGCGCTATAACGGCAGCAGCCACACATGGACATTCCCAAGTGGTGCGAAAATCATCTTCGGTTCGATGCAGTACGCAAAGGACAAGATCAAGTATCAGGGGCAGGCGTATGACTTTATCGCATTCGACGAGCTGACCCACTTTACATGGGAAGAATACAGCTACCTCTTTTCCCGCAACCGACCGAACGGGCCGGGGACGCGGGTGTATATCCGCAGCACGGCGAACCCCGGCGGTGTGGGGCACGGATGGGTCAAGGAACGTTTCATCACGGCAGCGCCGCCGATGAGGACCATCCGCGAGGATGCCGTCGTGCGCTTTCCAGATGGGCACGAAGAACATCGGCAGAAGAGCCGCATCTTTGTGCCGAGCACGGTATTCGACAATAAGATACTGCTCAAGAACGACGACAGCTATTTGACGCGCCTTGCGTCGATGCCGGAGGCGGAGAAGAAAGCACTGCTCTACGGCGATTGGGATACGTTCTCCGGGCAGGTGTTTACCGAGTGGCGCAATGACAGCGAACACTACCGCGACCGCATCCATACGCACGTCATCGCGCCGTTTCAGGTGCCGAAGGAGTGGCCGATCTGGTGCGCAATGGACTGGGGCTATTCAAGGCCGTTTGCCATCGGCTGGTTCGCGGTCGACCATGATAGGCGGCTCTACCACATCCGGGAATATTACGGATGCACGGGCGCACCGAACGATGGTGTGAAGATGGAGCCGACGGCAGTGGCCCGCGAGATGAAGCGCATTGAGGCAGAAGACCCGAATCTTAAGGGGCGGCACATCTTCCGTGTGGGCGACCCCGCCATTTGGGGCACGCAGGGCACGGAGAGCATCGGTTCGCTCTTTGAACGCGAGCGCGTCTACTTCGAGAAGGGAGACAACGCCCGTATCGACGGCAAGATGCAGCTGCACAACCGATTTGCGTTTGATGAGAACGGCGTGCCGATGCTGTATATCTTCGATACGTGCAAGAATTTCATCCGCACGGTGCCAAACCTCGTCTACGACGAAAAGGATGTCGAGGACGTGAACACCGAGCAGGAGGATCATATCTACGACATGACACGCTATGTGTGCATGGAGAATCCCATTGCGGCGCGGGTAAATAAGCCGCCGAAGCTGGTCTTGTACGACCCGCTGGACATCAATACGCCGAGCTACGACAGATATGCGTGGTTCCAACACAACTGACAGGAGGGGAAGACATGGCAGGTACGAGAAAATTCCCGCAGACGCAGCAGCAGGCCGACGCGGCTGGCGCTGCTGCGATGTTGGATGCAAAGGCAGAAGCGCCGCTTGTGGGAGCATTCCGCGACAGCGACGCGGCGATGAACAGCGGCGCAGCCATCGGCAGCAAGGAGATCGGTGACGCCGTAGAAACGCTGCAAAAGTACAAGCAGGGCAAGAGCAACTTCGAGAACCGTATCATCAGCGAGGAGCGCTGGTGGAAGCTGCGGCATTGGGAGGATATCCGACGCGGGACGAAAGACGCGGGGGAATCTCCCGAGCCTGCGAGTGCGTGGCTGTTTAACTCGATCATGAATAAGCACGCCGACGCGATGGACAACTACCCCGAGCCCGTATGCCTGCCTCGCGAGCAGAGCGACGAGGAAAGCGCGCAGACGCTCTCGTCCGTGCTGCCGGTCATCATGGAATACAACGAATTTGACAGCACATACAGCTTCGAGTGGTGGGAAAAGCTCAAACACGGTGTGGCGATCTACGGCGTGTTCTGGGACAAAGAGAAAGACAACGGGCTCGGCGACATCGCTATCGAGGGCATTGACCCGCTGAATATCTTTTGGGAGCCGGGTATTGAGGACATCCAGAAGAGCCGCAACGTGTTTACGGTGGCGCTCGTCGACCGCGACATCATCGAGGACGAATACCCGCAGTTTGCGGATAAGCTCAGCGGCAGCAGCATTGAAACGGCGAAATACGAGTACGATGACACGGTGGACACGAGCAACAAGGTCGCCGTGATTGACTGGTATTACCGCAAGAAGACCGCAGACGGGCGAACGGTGCTGCACTACGCGAAGTTCATCGACGAGGAGCATATCATCTACGCCAGCGAAAATGACCCCGAATATGCGGAGGGCGGTTTCTACGAAGATGGCGAATATCCGTTCGTGTTTGACGTGCTGTTCCCCGAAAAGGGCACACCTGCGGGGTTTGGGTATACGGCCATTGCAAAGGATCCGCAGCTCTACATCGACAAACTGTGGGGAAACATCCTCGAAACTTCAATGATGGGCAGCAAGCGCCGGTATTTCGCGAGTGAAAGCCTGAATATCAACGAAGAAGAGTTCCTTGATTGGCGCAAGCCGATCATCCACGTGTCCGGCCAGATCGACGAGAGCAGGCTCCGCGAGGTAACGACGCGCCCGCTCGATTCCATCTACGCGAATATCGTGCAGATGAAGATCGACGAGATGAAGGAAACGAGCTCAAACCGTGACGTGTCCAACGGCGGAACATCCAGCGGGGCGACGGCTGCGGCGGCTATTTCTGCATTGCAGGAGGCGGGCAACAAGGCAAGCCGCGATATGATTTCGGCGTGCTACCGCGCGCAGGCGAAGATCGTGAAGCTGTGCATCGAGCGCATGCGGCAGTTCTACGACGCAGCGCGCACTTTCCGCATCACAAATGAAATGCCCTACGAGTATGCGCAGATCGGCGTGAACGAGCTGGGCGATCAGGTGACGGGCGTGGATAGTTTCGGCAATGACCTGTTCCGCAGACCGGTCTTTGACATCAAGATCAAGGCGCAGAAGAAAAACCCATTCTCCCGCGCAGAACAGAACGAGCGGGCGAAAGAGCTGTATTCGCTTGGGTTCTTCTCCCCAGACAGGGCACAGGAAAGCATGATTGCGCTCGACATGATGGACTTCGAAGGGATCGACAAGATCAAGAGCCAGGTCAACGAAGGCGCGACGCTCTACAACGTCGTGCAGCAGCAGAGCGATCATCTGCAAAAGGCGCTCACGGTTATCCAGCAGCTTACGGGACAGGACATGGGCATCGGAATGACTGGCGGCACGCAGAGCGGTGGCACGACCCGCAAGAGCGGCAGCAGCGGCGGAATTGAGAGCAAGAACGCCGACGCACAGAACGCGCAGACACCGTACATGCAGAAGCTTGCCGAACAGTCTAAGCCGAACATGGACACGGGCAGCAGCGCGGCGATGCCGGGGGTGTAAGTGCATGACGATGGTTCACATCGAGCACGAAATCGGCCGCTACATGATCCTGTGCGAAGGCCATTCGGCGGACGAGAAATGCTGCAACTACATTACTGGTGTGATGTACGCTTTCGGTGGCTATGTGAAGAACATGGAAGCCGAGGGAGACTGCGAGGTCTACGGTTTTGAGATCGACGAGGGGGCGCCGCGCTTCCTCATCCACTGCGGCGGCGATGAGCGCATCGAAGCGGCATTCATCGCCGCGTGCATCGGGCTCAAGCAGCTGGAAGACACGAGGCCGGACGCGATCTTCGTGCACGTCAAAGAAAATTAAAAAAATTTTTCTCACCCGTGGTGAGTTGGAGGAAGCCGCATGTTACGCTTTAGGCGTGCGAGTGGCTTCCTCCTATTCATACGCCCGCGAGGGAGGGTCGGCGTTTTTCTTTATCTTTTCGCCGCTCTCCCCTCCCCTGCGGATAATAGGAAGCGCTGCACGGCCTACACGGAGGGCCAAATATCCGCGATTTGACAAGCAGGAGGGATACCATGAACCTCAAAACCACGCTTCGCGTGATCCTGAGCCTCTTTGACGGCGGCGCTGCCGCTGCGGGAGCCGCTGCCGGTGCATCGGGCGGCGCTGAGGGAGGCGCGAGCGCACAGGGCGAGACCACGAAGGCAAGCTCTTCTCCCACCCGGAAGGGCAAAACGGGCGAATACGCCAACGTCGTGTTCGGCAAGCAGGAGACACCTGACGATACGGGGGCCTCTTCTGGCGAGCCGAAGGGCGAGGGCGCGAAGATGCAGCAGCGCGACGCCGGGGCTGCGGGAAAAGGCGGGGAAGACCTGAAAAAGGAGTTCCTTGACCTCGTAAACGGCAAATACAAGGACGTGTACACTGCGGAGACACAGCGCATCATCAATCGCAGATTCGGCGAGGAGAAGGCTAAAGACCAGAAAATCGCCGATTCGCAGCCCATTATCGACACACTGATGCGCCATTATGGCGTGACGGACGGCGATATGAGTAAGCTGCGTGCGGCTTTTGAGGGCGATGCGGCGCTCAACAGCGTGCTCTACAACGCGGAAGCGGAGAGCATGGGCATGAGCGTGGAACAGTACCGCGAGTATGCGCGGATGCAGCAGGAAAACGAAGCGCTCAAACGTCAGGAAGAAGACAGGCAGCGTCAGCAGAAAGCCGACGAGACATATAACGACTGGATTCGTCAGGCGAGCGAGCTGGTCGGCACGGCGGACGCGCCGGGCGAGTACCCTGACTTCGACCTCAAGCGCGAAGTCGCGGAGAATCCGCGTTTCATTGCGATGCTGCGTGCGGGCGTCCCTGTAAAAGACGCTTACGAGGTATCCCATTTAGGCGACATTCAGGCTCGTAGCGCGGCGAAAGCTGCGGCGGAGATGGAAAAGCGCGTGATGGACAACGTCCGCGCGAAAGGAATGCGCCCGAACGAGAACGGAACCACTTCCCAGCCGGGGGTCATTGTCAAGAGTGACCCGAGCAAATTCACGAAGGCCGACCGCGCAGAGATCGCAAGGCGCGTGCGGCGCGGCGAGCGCATCGTATTCTGATGCCCGCCTAATTTACCGACTGTAAGAAGGGAGACAAAACTCTATGAAGAAGTTCAAAGACATTTTCATTCTGCCCGTCATTCTGAGCCTGTTTGAGGGTCAGACGAACGTGACGACCGATGCCGGTCTCTCGGGCGAGATGAAGACCTACTACTGCGACACCCTGATTGACAACGCCGAACCCGAGCTGGTGCATGACCGATTCGCGCAGAAGCGCAACATCCCCAAGGGCAAGGGCAAAGAGATCGAGTTCCGTAAGTATGATCCGCTGCCCAAGGCCTTGACGCCCATCACCGAAGGCGTTACGCCCAAGGGCCGTAAGCTGTCCATGACCACGCTGACCGCGCAGGTCGACCAGTACGGCGATTTCGTCGAGATTTCCGATATTCTCGACCTGACCGCCATCGACAATAACCTGCAGGAAGCGACGGTGCTGCTCGGCTCTCAGGCGGGCCGCACGCTCGACACCATCACCCGCGAGGTCATCAACGGAGGCTCTAACGTCCAGTACGGCGAAGGTCAGGTGACGGGTCGCCATCTGCTTGTTGGCGGCGAGACCACGGGCAACCACTATTTCACGGTGCGTGCCGTCCGCAAGGCGGTTCGCTTCCTGAAAACCATGAACGCCCCGCGCTATGAGGGCTCCTACTGGGCCATCATTCACCCTGACTGTTCCTACGACATTCAGGATGACCCTGATTGGAAGCGCCCGCACGAGTATAAGGACACCAGCAACATCTACGACGATGAGATCGGCAAGATCGCGGGCGTCCGCTTCATCGAGACGACCGAAGCGAAGGTGTTCCACGCCGACGACCTGACCGAGGGCGCACGCGACCTGACCGTCAAGAGCGCATCCGGCAAGGTCCTGACCGTAAACGAGGCAATCACCACTGCTGACGCCGCAAAGCTGGCTGGCCGTGAGGTCGTCATCGGTGGTGCGCTCCTTGAGATTGAGAGCGCCTCGGCTGCGGGTGCTGGCAGCGCGACGATCACGCTGAAAGAAGCACCTGCTACCACCCCGGCGGCGTCGACCGCCATCTATCCGGGCGAAGCCGGTGCGAAGGGCCGCAACGTCTACTCCACCCTCATCATGGGCGCGGAGGCTTACGGCACGACCGAGCTGACCGGCGGTGGTCTTGAGCACATCGTCAAGCCGCTCGGCTCTGCCGGTACGGCTGACCCGCTGAACCAGCGTGCAACCGTCGGCTGGAAAGCAACCAAGGTCGCCGAACGTCTGGTTGAGGCGTATATGATTCGCGTGGAAACGACTTCCACGTTCGATGAGACCCCGCTGACCTAACCACCAAGGGGGCAGCTGTGAACGCCGCCCCCGCCACTGAAACGGAGGAAAGACCGATGAGCGAAGCAAAGAACGCCGTTGCGGCTGTGAACGCCGATCGCGCGGGCGAGGAGTACGTCAGCGTCCGCCTGTTCAAGGACAGCGGCAAGTACAAGGATGACCTGCTGGTGTGCGTGAACGGCGAAAGCTGCCTGATCCAGCGCGGCGTGACCGTGCAGGTCAAAAGAAAGTTCCTGTGGGCCATCCAGAACCAGATGAGACAGGACGCCTCGACCGCGAATCTCATCCAGACGATGAGCAGCGACTACGTTGAGAGTGCGAAAGCCCACAACGCGTAAGCGAATAAGACCGCGAGACACGAAAAATGAGTTGCGACACGGCGCAGCAAGGGACGAAAAAGTCGCTCTTGCTGCGCCGTTTTCCATAAGAGAGGTGACAACATGGTTATTGAAAATGCTTACGCGCTCGAAGAGATCAAGCTCGGGCGCAGGGGTGAGAATCAGGCACGCAAGGTCGTCTTTGACGTGCTGGGAAAGTGGCGCGAGGGCTACGGCGAGGGCGTCGCAAGCCTGATCGTGCAGCGAAACGGCGATGCGCAGCCGTATCCCGTGACGGTGACGGAAGAAGACGGCGCGCTCGTGTGGCTGGTATCGAACGTTGATACGGCGGTTGCCGGTGAGGGCGCGGCAGAGCTGCGCTACACCGTTGGCGATACCATTGTGAAGAGCCAGATATATAAAACACGCGTGCGCGAAACGCTGGAAGACAGCGGAGAGACACCGCCTCCGGCCTATCAAAGCTGGGTTGATGAGGTCTTGCAGGCGGCGGCGGATGCGGAGACGGCGGTTTCCAAGATGCCATACGTCGACGAGACCACGGGCAACTGGTTCAAGTGGGACGCCACGGCGGGCGCTTTTGCCGACACGGGCGTTGCCGCGACCGGCCCACAGGGCGAAGTCGGCCCCAAGGGAGATACCGGCGAGCAGGGGCCCAAGGGCGACACAGGCGCAACCGGCCCCAAGGGCGACACGGGCGATCCCGGCGAGATGGGCCCGCAAGGCCCTGCCGGGGCGGATGGAGCCAAGGGCGCAGACGGCGCCGCCGGTAAGGACGGCGTGACGTTCACGCCGAGCATGAGCGACGACGGCGACTTGTCGTGGACGAACGACGGCGGCAAGGCGAATCCGCAGACCGTGAACCTCAAGGGCCAGAAGGGCGACAAGGGCGATGCCTTTACCTATTCCGACTTTACGGCGGCACAGCTTGCCGCGCTGAAAGGCGACAAGGGAGATACCGGCCCAGAAGGTCCAAGGGGGCTGCAGGGCGAGACTGGTCCGCAAGGTGAAACCGGTCCGCAAGGCCTGACGGGCCCCCAAGGCAAGACGGGTCCGCAAGGCGAGACGGGTCCACAAGGAGAGACGGGCCCCGCTGGCCCCAAGGGGGAGACCGGCAGCGGCTTCAAGGTGCTGGGCTACTACGGCACAAAGGCTGCGCTCGACGCCGCGCAGAAAGCGACCGCAGCGGCGGGCGATGCCTACGGCGTGGGCACGGCGGAGCCCTACGACATCTACATTTTCGACGGCATTACCGGCGAGTTCATCAACAACGGCCCCTTGCAGGGCGCGAAAGGCAACACGGGCGAGCGCGGCCCGCAGGGCATTCAGGGCCCGAAGGGAGACCCCGGCAAGGACGGTGCCAAGGGTGCGGACGGTCTGCCCGGGAAAGACGGCGCAGACGGCGCGCCGGGGAAGGACGGGACGAACGGGCGCGACGGCGTGACGTTTACGCCCGCGATAAACGCGGCGGGAGACCTCTCGTGGTCGAACGACGGCGGCAAGGCGAATCCTGAGACCGTGAATCTCAAAGGCCCGAAGGGTGACACGGGCACACGGGGGCCTGCCGGTGCTGACGGCGCGAAGGGAGACACCGGCCCCGAGGGGCCAAGGGGGTTGCAGGGCAAGACTGGTCCAGCTGGTGCAGATGGCAAAACGCCGGTCAAGGGCACGGACTACTTCACACCTGCCGACGTCAACGAGATCGCGGCGGAAGCGGCGAAGAAGGTCGACATTTCAGGCAAGCTGGATAAGACCGGCGACGGCAGTAGTGTCACGGCGGCGTTTACGGCAGCGACCACACGCGCCAACATTGCAACGGGCGAAAAGCTCTCTGTGCTGTTTGGAAAAATCGCGAAGTGGTTCGCAGACCTCGGCAGTCTGGCATTTAAGTCGTCGGTGTCCAAATCAGACCTCGCGTCGGATGTGCAGACGAGTTTAGGCAAGGCTGACAGCGCTTTGCAGAGTGCGCCGGTCACGAGTGTCAACAGCAAGACAGGCGCGGTGAGGAGCACGTTTTATGTGACAGTGACGCCGACGGAAAGCGAATACGACGCAACTGCTGACAAAACGGCAGCGGAAGTGTATGCGGCTTATGAGGCGGGCTATGCTGTGTATGCGATTACAAAATTTCCTGGGATGGATGTACCTTTTGTGTTGCCGCTTGTGTCGGCGGTGGGCATGCGTGATATGATACTTCTTGGCTTTGCCGCGCTCGGCTCGTTAAGTTCGCTAGCCGCGCCGAATTATCCGGTGGTAGCGTATAACGGAGGTAACAGAAAGTGGACCGCTTGGATTGGAACGCTGGCGAGAGCGTCCGATATCCCAACGATTCCGACGGCACTCAAGAACCCGAATGCACTTAACATCAAGATCGGCGATACGACGACGAGCTACGACGGAAGCGCGGCGAAAACCGTGAAAATTCCAGAAGGTGGGCCGACCATGCGCAAGGTGACGCTGCCGGTGACGGGCTGGAATTCCAGCACCAAGCAGCAGAGCGTGACCGTGACTGGCGTTCTCGCCGACGGCACAAAGCAGAGGGTGATCTGCTCCCCTGTTGACGAAAGCTATGACAGCGTGTGGAATGTCTGCTATGTGCAGTGCGTCGGTCATGGGGCGGATTCGCTGACCTTCCAGTGTGACGAGATTCCGACAGCAGCCATAGAGGTTTTTGTGTCGGTCCAGCCGGTCAACTTTACATCGTGAGGTGAGAACATGATCGTAAATTATCCGAGGATGCGACGGCGGGTCAAAGGCTGGCCTGATGACCTCGATACAGCATTAGAATTTTCATCTGCAAATCCATTTTCGATTTCCGCGCCAAAAAACTGGGACGGCAAATTAGAATATACCAATGGAAGCGGATGGAAAATGTGGGATGGCAGCGCTATTGCTTCCGGCGAAATCGAAAACAATCATTACATTTATCTCAGAGGGACAGGAAATTCAAAAATAACCGGAACGACTTCCAGTAGCGTAAAATGGAGCATTATTGGGACAAATATCGCCTGCAACGGGGATATCGACCTCCTATTAGACTATTCGACCGTAAAAAACGGGAATCGCCCCGCAATGGCGAGCTACTGCTACTCCAACATGTTCCAAGGTTGTACGAGCCTTACGGCAACGCCGTCGCTGCCCGCAACTACACTGGCGAGCTACTGCTACTCCAACATGTTCCAAGGTTGTACGAGCCTTACGGCAGCGCCGTCGCTGCCCGCAACCACACTGGCGAACAACTGCTACAACTCCATGTTCCAAGGTTGTACGAGCCTTACGGCAGCGCCGTCGCTGCCCGCAACCACGCTGAACACCAACTGCTACTATTACATGTTCTATGGCTGCACGAGCCTCACAACAGCGCCGTCGCTGCCTGCAACTACGCTGGCGAACAACTGCTACTATTCCATGTTCCAAGGCTGCACGAGCCTTACGACAGTACCGTCGCTGCCTGCAACTACGCTGGCGAACAACTGCTACAACTCCATGTTCTACCTTTGTACAAAAATCAAATTATCTACCACGGCGTCTGGAACATATACCAAGTCGTACCGCATACCCCAAAACGGAACCGGGACAACAGCTTCCGGGGCGCTCGTGTATATGTTTGGCAATACGGGCGGCACGTTCAATGGAGCACCAAAAATCAACACCACTTACTATTTGGATGAATCCAACACCATTGTGTAAAGGAGGCCTACTATGGCAGAATTTATCAAAGTGAACGGGCAGGAGTATCCCGCCACGCTGATATACAACTACAAAGACCTCAACTGGGATATGCGCGAGACGCAGACGGTGCATCTCACCATGCCCTATGCGCAGGCGGCGGCGCTGCTGCCTGACAACACACCGTGGAGCAACGTCTTCCGCGAGACGAAGGACAAGCTCGACAATGACGGCAATCCAACTGGTCAGACCGAAGAGGTCGTGACCGAAGAGGACATGAGTGCGTACAGCCTCGCGGGCGAGATCGTGGACCACCGCGACGGCACCGTATCTATCAAGATGGGCAAGCCCACGGAGGCGGAGAACGCCGTCGGCGCGGTGGTCGCCCTCACGGGCGAGGTCGTGACCATGGCGCGCGCCGCAGAGCTGCGACCGATGATTGAGGCGGCGGCGACGAGTCTGCCGGACAGCGACGCAGCAAAGGCCGTTGAGCTGTTTCCCGCGTGGGCATATCCCGTCAGCTACATTGAGGGCAACCGCGTAAGCGACGGCGGCAAGCTCTACAAGTGTCGGCAGGAGCACACTTCGCAGGAGGGATGGAAGCCGAGCGCAACGCCTGCGCTGTGGGTCGTGATCGACGTTACCCACGCGGGCACGCAAGATGACCCGATTCCGGCCGCTCGCGGCATGGAGTACACTTACGGTCTTTACTACAAAGACCCTGAGGACACTAAGCTGTACCTGTGCGAGCGTATTGGTGAGCAGTCCGGTAACAAAATCACTCTCCAGTATCTGCCGCACGAGCTGGTTGGACAGTATTTTAAGGAGGCGACGGTATGATGGCGGCGTTGATTTCCGCCGCAGCGGCGGTGGTGGTGGCGCTCATCGAGGCCATCGCCGCCCGCGACCGTCGGCGCGACAAGAAGGAGCGCGAAAAGGCTGCCGAGCAGCAGAAGATGCAGGAGCAGCTGATGCTCAAGCTCATCGAGGGCAGCTGGGCTGCCATTGCGCTGGGCGAGGCGACGGCGAAGGCGATGCAGCGCATTCCGGACGCGCACTGTAACGGGGACATGCACGCCGCACTGGACTACGCCGCCGAAGTGAAGCACAAGCAAAAAGAATTTTTGGCCGAGCGGGGAATTCACTCCATCCTCGATAACGGGGCGGCGGCATGAAAGCGCTGAAAGCCCGCTGGGACAAGATGAAAAAGCGGGACAAGTACATATCCATCGCCATTTTCAGCCTGACGTGGTACACCGTGGCGTCGCTTATCATGACGGCGCTCGGCGTGCCGCCGCCGGATGTGCTGACGGAACGATGGTTCAAGGCATGGACAACAGAGCTTGTCGTGGTGGCAGGCATCAAGATTTTCAGAAAGGACGATACGGTTTTATGAATGAATTACTGAACAAAAGAATTGCGAACCTTCTCAGCGTGAAGAGCCTTGTGACGATCGCGCTGACGGCGACCTTCTGCATCCTGACGGTGCGCGGCGCGGTCACGCAGGAGTTTAACACCGTGTACCTCATGGTGATCGCGTTCTACTTCGGCACACAGAACGCCGCGGGCAGCGCGAAGGGAGAGTGAGCGGTGTGAATATCCGCAAATATCCGGCCAACGCCGGGAACGTCGGCGGCACGCGCGCGGCGAGCGGCATCCGCTACATCGTGATCCACTACACCGGCAACGACGGCGACACGGCGATGAACAACGCCAAATACTACGCATCGAACGTCGTGAAGACCAGCGCGCACTACTTCGTCGATGCAAACGAGATCGTGCAGA
>ERZ772884.1874-NODE-1874-length-13065-cov-3.831822_pt1 | contig 13065 bp, 9 predicted proteins | sample MGYA00580574_ERZ772884 | MGnify/ENA primary metagenome ERZ772884 (study PRJEB29015, sample SAMEA2737690) | human gut metagenome | biome: human gut; feature: human-associated habitat; material: faeces | place: China | collected 2012 ... | reverse complement strand
AAACACAACAATTATCTGACCTCCCTCTTCTCTTCGAGCGACTTCAATCAGGTGGCCCGCCGCATCACCAACCTGCGGGAGGTGGCGGCCATGCGGGAACGGCAGATGGAGCAGATCGTGACGCTTTCGGAGCAGGTGTCCGTCGAGCGGACCCGGCTGACCGGGCAGCAGCGGGCGCTGGATTCGGTGAAGCGCAGCCTGACCACGCAGCGGACCCGCCTGCAGAAAGATTCGCAGGCGGCGCGTGCCAACATCAAGCAGCTCTCCAAGAAGGAAAAAGCGGCCCTGCAACAGAAAATCGCCCGCGAGCAGCGGCTCGACGTGGCGATCGACGAGTTGCGCAAGCTGACCCGGGGCAACAAGGAGGGCAACACCTTTACGGCGAAGACTTCGAATCTGCGGCTGCCGGTGGTCGGCGGCGGGGTGAAGCGCTACAAGGGCAATATGGCCGAGATCGCGGGGCCGAAGGGGGCGCAGGTGATTTCGATCTACGAAGGCAAGGTCGTCGAGGTGAAGCGCAACCGGATCACCAATAAATACGACGTCTATATAGCCCACGGCGAATACATCTCTTCGTATGCCAACCTCAATTCCGTGACGGTGGGCAAGGACGACAAGGTGGCCCGCAACCAGCAGATCGGAACGATCGGGTCGGGGGTCGATGTGATGACCATGCAGCCCGAGTACAAGATGGTGTTCGGTATTTACGGACCGTCGCCCAAAGTACAGATGCGTGCTTCGGATTGCTTCAAAAAATAACCGTCTATGGCCGTACGCTATTATACCGATGACTGTACCTATCGCCTGCCGCAGAAACGGCTCACGGCCGCGTGGCTGGACCGCGTAGCCCGGGAAGAGGGGTATGAACTGGGGGATGTGACCTATATTTTTTGCTCGGCGGCCCGCCTGCTGGATATGAACCGGCAGTTCCTCGGGCACGACTACTATACCGACGTCATCACGTTCGATTACAGCGACCGCAAGGGCGCCCGGATCGTGTCGGGCGATATTTTCATCGATGTGGAAACCGTTGCGGACAATGCACGCGAATACGGCGCCGCGAAGCTGACCGAAATGCGCCGCGTGGTGGTGCACGGTTTGCTCCATCTGTGCGGACAGAAGGATAAGACACCCCGTGCGAACGCTCAAATGCACCGTAAGGAGGATCACTACCTCCGACAGTGGGATGAGCTGTCCAAAGGGCTGAAATAGGGCTTTGCGAGGGAATCCGGTCGCGGAGTTGCGGGTCCCTTTCCCGGTAGGGTTATTTTTAATGCCTGAAATATCCCGTAAAATCGTTCGAATATACCATAAGGGTCGATTCTTCCCGACGGCGGAATGGGCGGTTCAAGGTGCTGAAAAGACGGTTTGCAGAGGGATCCGGCCGCAGGGTTGCGAACTCTTTCACGAAAGGATGTATTTTTAACGCCTGAAATGCTCCTTAAAATCGTTCGAATATACCATAACGGTCGGTTCTGTTCCCGACGGCGGAATGGACCGTTAAAGACGCTGAAACGGCGGTTTATGGGCGGATTCGTCTTTTGTTTGGAACCGGTTCCCGAAAAAAGATGGATTTTCCCCGGCAATCGTATATTTCAATGTCCGTCATTCGACGGTCGTTCGTTCGCGGCCGGAGTCCGTGTCTGTAATGCCGACTCTCTCTTAAATCCTTTCTTCGGAGGGAGATTCGGGTCGCTGCGCCTCCAAAAAGGACGTTATGATCGCGTTTTCCTTCGTTGGGACTGAAGCGGACGAATTCGCTTGCGGGAAGTGCCGGCTGCGGTGGCTGCGGCAGCAGTTGTGGGGGCTGTCGATCGGGTCCGCTGCGCGGCGAATCGGTAGCCGGGAAAGGTGGACTGCGAAGATTCGGCTTTCGGAGGAGGCGTTTCCGCCGTGCGGGGACGGATCCGGCCGTTGGTTGTGTCCGCAACCCTTTAATCGTTTGTATTTTTCCGGAATGGGCGGCATGGATTGTCGGCTCTTTGCCGGAGAGAAGTTTATTTTTGCGGGAAAATGCCGGCAAGGTTCGGTGCGGGTCGCCGGAGTGTGCCGGAAGCGGGGAGAATCCGTTTTTGGCGGGACAGCCCGTGCTTGCCGATCTTTTCGGCGCTGCGGCGACGTTTTGCCGCGAGGTTGCCGTTTTCGATCCGACTTTCGCCGTCGGACGGCGGATAGCTGGGCGAAAGTTGCCGTTGCGTGCGGTTTCGGTTTTTTCGGATAAGCGACTTTGTTCGTATCTTTGCCGTGCGGCGGTCGGTCGTCGGATTGACGGGCGGCGGTGTTTTCCGCAATTCATGGAAAAGGAGATATGGTTTTACATTACGATATCATCGTGGTCGGCGGCGGTCATGCCGGCTGCGAGGCGGCTTCGGCGGCAGCGCGGCTCGGCTCCCGCACGCTGCTCGTGACGATGGACATGACCAAGTTGGCCGATATGTCTTGTAATCCGGCCGTAGGCGGTGTTGCTAAAGGGCAGATAGTCAGAGAGATAGATGCTTTAGGGGGGCAGATGGGGCGGATTACCGACCTTACGGCTGTCCAGTTCCGCATGCTCAACCGCTCGAAAGGGGCGGCGATGTGGAGTCCCCGGGCCCAGTGCGATAAGTCGCGTTTCTCGGCCGAATGGCGGCGTACGCTGGAGAATACCCCCAACCTCTATCTTTGGCAGGACACTGCGGTCGAACTGCTCTTCGGGCAGCGGCCTGCGGAGGAGGGTCGGCCGCAAGTGCGCGGGATTCGGACACAGATGGGGGTGGAGTTCTCGGCCGACTGTGTGATCCTGACTGCCGGGACGTTTCTGGCGGGGGTGATGTATTGCGGTCGTTCACACGCCGAGGGCGGCCGTGCGGGGGATTCGGCTTCGCACGGAGTGACCGAATCGCTCGTGGCGATGGGTTTCGAAGCCGGCCGGATGAAGACCGGGACCCCTGCACGACTCGATGCGCGGACGATCAATTTCGAAATTCTGGAACCGCAATACGGGGATGAAAATCCCTCGAAATTTTCCTTTTCCGCCGATACGCATCCGGTGCAGAATCAGCTTCCGTGCTTTTTGGTCTATACTTCGAAGAAGGTGCATGACATTCTGCGGAAGGGTTTCGGCGATTCGCCGCTTTTCAACGGTACGATCCGGGGGATCGGTCCCCGTTATTGCCCGAGTATCGAGGACAAGCTCAACACATTCGCCGATAAGGACCAGCACCAGCTTTTTCTCGAGCCGGAGGGTCGTTCGACCAACGAATATTATCTGAACGGGTTCTCCTCGTCGTTGCCCTGGGACATTCAGTGGGAGGCATTGCACGCCATCGAGGGGTTCGAAGATCTGCATATTTTCCGTCCGGGTTATGCGATCGAGTACGACTATTTCCTGCCGACGCAACTGCACCATTCGCTCGAAACCAAGCTGGTGGACGGACTCTATTTCGCCGGCCAGATCAACGGGACGACCGGCTATGAAGAGGCCGGGGCGCAGGGGGTGATGGCCGGTATCAATGCGCATCGCCGCAGGATGGGGGAGGAACCGCTGGTATTGGCACGCGACGAAGCCTACATCGGGGTATTGATCGACGACCTGGTGACCAAAGGGGTGGATGAGCCTTATCGTATGTTCACTTCGCGTGCCGAGTATCGGATTCTCTTGCGGCAGGATAATGCCGACATTCGATTGACTCCGATCGGATATAAAATCGGGCTGATTTCGCAAAAAAGGTACGATAGTTTCTGCAAAAAAAATCGACTCGTAGAATCGCTCGTAGCATTCGCTCGCGGACTGAGTGTCAAACCGGACGAAATTAACGACTGTTTGAAATCGCTCGGTTGCGACCCGATTTCGCAAGGTCGGAAACTGCACGACTTGTTGATGCGTAACAATGTGACCTTCGATCTGTTCTCGGGTGTTTTGCCGAAGCTCGGCGATTTTCTGCGCGAGCAGGAGATGGATGCCGAGGTCGTCGAGGAAGCCGAGATCCAGATCAAGTACAAAGGGTATATCGAACGGGAAAAATTCATTGCCGACAAATTGCATCGCCTGGAGAATATCCGTATCCCGGCCGATTTCGATTTCCATTCGATGAATGCCCTGACGATCGAAGCCCGGCAGAAACTCACCCGAATCCGACCTGCGACGATAGGGCAGGCTTCCCGTATTCCCGGAGTTTCTCCGGCGGATGTGAATGTGTTGCTGGTGAAATTCGGTCGATAAAGTCTTTTATTGGGATTGAGCAATACGGTTTAACTGCTATGTTCCCGAATTTGACAATCGTTTTTGGATGTATTTGTCGTTTGTCGATGCGGATTAAGATCGGTTGATAAATTGTGCGATTGTATTTTCTGTCTTATATTGTCGGGAGTGGCGGTGGCTATTCCCGATTTTTTTACGACTGTTTGTAAGTGGTGGTAAAGAAAACATGCAGTAAGAAAAAGGGATGTTCCACGTGGAACATCCCTTTTTCTTGAGTTTTGCGGGTGTCGATTACATGACGATCGTGCACCAGTTGTGTTTGTCTTCGGTGCGGCCGTACTGGATGTCCTGCAAAAGCGTATAGAGTTGCAGAGAAACCTTTCCTACTTCGTCGCCGTAGGTGTAGGTTTGCTTCGTGTCCATGTCGTAAATGCTGCCGATCGGCGAGATGACAGCTGCCGTACCGCAAGCGCCGCACTCCTCGAAAGTCGGGAGTTCGTCCACCGGAATATGACGCTCCTCGACCTTCAGACCCAGGTCTTGAGCCAATTGACGGAGGCTCTTGTTGGTGATCGACGGAAGTACGGAGTTCGACTTCGGCGTGATATACGTGTTGTTCTTGATGCCGAAGAAGTTGGCTGCGCCGCACTCTTCGATGTATTTGTGCTCGGTTGCGTCGAGGTACATGATGCTCGCATAGCCGAGCTCGTGTCCGTGCTCGCCCGACATAAGGCTGGCTGCATAGTTACCGCCCACCTTCACGTCGCCTGTTCCACGTGGAGCAGCACGGTCCTGTTCGCGGTCGATTGCGACCTTCATCGGCTTGATGCCGCCTTTGAAGTAAGCGCCTACGGGCGAGCCGTAAACCACCAGCAAGGCATCCTTGGAGGGTTTTACACCCAGTCCTGCCGTCGTGCCGAACATAACGGGGCGCAGGTAGAACGATGCGCCGGTGCCGTAGGGCGGGATGAAACGCTCGTTGCGCTTAACCACTTCTACGCAGGCTTTGACGATCATATCGATCGTCGGTACGGGCAGGCAGAGGCGTTTTGCCGACGACTGCAAGCGTTTTGCATTCTCTTCGACGCGGAACAGACGTACTTTGCCGTCAGCGCCCCGGAAGGCTTTCAAGCCCTCGAAAAGAGCCGTGCCGTAGTGAAGGCAGGATGCCGACATGTGCATGTTGATGTACTCGTCGCTTGTAATTTCCATTTCGCTCCACTTGCCGTCCGTGCAAGTATAGCGGGCATTGAAATCGGTCTTCATGTAGTTGAAGCCGAGAGAGCCCCAATCGATGTTCTCCATTGTTTTTTAATATTAAAGGTTGTATCTTTTGTTCAAGAAATATCTTTATTATCCGACTGTCGCACCCGGATTTGTCTGATCGTCAGGTTGTAACAGCCTTAATTTGCCCGAAGCGTCCTGGGCCATCAGAATCATGCCACGGGAGAGGATGCCCTTCAGTTCGCGCGGTTCCAGATTCACCAGTACGAGTACCTGTTTCCCGACGAGTTCTTCGGGTGTGTAGTATTCGGCAATGCCCGAAACGATTTCGCGCTTGTCGATGCCCGTATCGACGGTCAGTTTCAACAGCTTTTTCGTCTTGGCGACTTTTTCAGCGGCGAGGATCGTCGAAACACGGATATCCATCTTTTGAAAATCGTCGAAAGTCGTCGTTTCCTTTTGATCTTCAACGTGTTGTGCTGCTTCGGCCGAAGCATTCGCCGCTTTGGTCGCCGCCAACTTGTCGAGCTGGCGTTGGATTACGTCGTCCTCGATCTTTTCGAAGAGAAGCACGGCTTCGCCGATCCGATGTCCGGCAGCGAGCAGGTCGGTGCTGCCCAGTTTCTCCCAGCCGAAGGGTCCTGCCTGCAACATCCCGACGATCTTCTTCGCCGAGAAGGGCATGAACGGTTCGATGGCGATCGAGAGGTTTGCGGTGATCTGCAAAGCGATGTTCAGGATCGTCTTGACCCGTTCGGGATCGGTTTTGATGAGTTTCCACGGTTCGGTGTCGGCCAGGTATTTATTGCCCAGACGTGCGATGTTCATCGCCTCCTTCAAGGCTTCGCGGAACCGGTAGTTTTCGATGTTGTTTTCGAGGGCTTCCTTCGCGCCGGAGAGTTCCCGAAGCGTTTCGCGGTCGTAGTCCGTCAGTGCGCCGCAGGCGGGCACTGCACCGTCGAAGTATTTGTGTGTCAGGACTAAAGCCCGGTTTACGAAGTTGCCCAGCACGGCTACCAGCTCGTTGTTGTTACGGGCTTGGAAGTCCTTCCAGGTGAAGTCGTTGTCCTTGGTTTCGGGGGCGTTCGCGCAGAGCACGTAGCGCAGCACGTCCTCCTTGCCGGGGAAGTCGGCCAGGTATTCGTGCAGCCAGACGGCCCAGTTGCGCGAGGTCGAGATCTTTTCGCCCTCGAGGTTCAGAAATTCGTTGGCAGGGACGTTTTCAGGCAGGATGTAGCCGCCGTGCGCCTTGAGCATGGCCGGGAAGACGATGCAGTGGAAGACGATGTTGTCCTTGCCGATGAAGTGCACCATTTTGGTCTCTTCGTCCTTCCAGTATTTCTCCCAGTCGGGCGTCAGGTCCTTGGTCGCCGAGATGTAGCCGATCGGCGCGTCGAACCAGACGTAGAGCACCTTGCCTTCGGCCCCTTCGACCGGTACGGGAATGCCCCAGTCCAGGTCACGGCTCACCGCACGCGGTTGCAGACCGCCGTCGAGCCAGCTCTTGCATTGCCCATAGACGTTGGTTTTCCACTCTTTGTGCCCTTCGAGGATCCATTCGCGCAGGAAACCCTCGTATTGGTCCAACGGCAGATACCAGTGCTTGGTGGCGCGTTTCACGGGTACGGAACCCGATACGGCGCTGTGCGGGTTGATCAGTTCGTCCGGCGAAAGGGTCGATCCGCATTTTTCGCATTGGTCGCCGTAGGCGCGGTCGTTGCCGCAGCGGGGGCAGGTGCCCACGATATAGCGGTCGGCGAGGAACGTCTGGGTTTCCTCGTCGTAGTATTGCTCCGAGGTCCGCTCGATGAATTTGCCTTCGTCGTAGAGCTTGCGGAAGAACTCCGACGCTGTCGCGGCGTGGGTCTTCGACGAGGTGCGCGAGTAGATGTCGAACGACATGCCGAGCCCTTCGAACGACGATTTAATCAACTGGTGATAGCGATCGACGATCTGCTGGGGCGTGACGCCCTCTTTGCGGGCCTTGATGGTGATGGGCACGCCGTGCTCGTCGCTGCCGCAGACCGAGATCACGTCGTATCCTTTCAGGCGCAGGTAGCGCGTGTAGATGTCCGACGGGATATAGACGCCCGCCAGGTGGCCGATGTGTACCGGGCCGTTGGCGTAGGGCAGTGCCGAGGTGACGAGATAACGCTTGAAGGGTTTACTCATATTGGGTAGAAAAGGTCTAACAATTACTATTTTGTGTCAAATGTAGTGATTTTTCTAATAATTAGAAACTAAAACCCGACTTTGTTGTATCGGATTTTTTCGTTTCGGGAGCGGGAAGGAGTGGTTCGGACGGAATGCCGCCGCCGGTGTCGTCGGGCGGGATCCGTAAAAAACCGGAGCCTGAAAGCTCCGGTTTTTACGGATGTTGCCGGCCGTATTATTGCTTGCTCCGCAGGGGTTTGATGTCCTTGATGCGGAGCTGTACCGAAACCGAGCCCCGGTAGTGGTTCTCTACGATCTGATAGCAGACGTCGATCGGATGTCCCGCGCGGATCCACTCGTAGTGGGTCGGCTGCTGGAAGGCGATCGTCTGAATCGTCGTGTTGGGTTTCTGGCGCTGCATCAGGTCCATGCGCAGGTGCTCGCAGTCGGCGCCGACGAGCTTCGTTTCGCCGTGGCTGACCACGCCCCGCGTGACGAATACCGGTGCGGGGTTGCCGGGGCCGAACGGCTGGAAACGGTTCAGGTCGCGGCGGAACGCCGGGGTGATGTTCGAGAAGAAGAGTTCGCTGTCGATCTCCACCTGGGGTTGCAGCGTTATCGGGTCGATGTTCTCTTCGACGTAGGCATTGAAGCGGCGGGTGAACTCCTCGACCCGTTCGGGACGCATCGTGAGTCCTGCTGCGTACATGTGCCCGCCGAAGTTCTCCAGCAGGTCCGAACAGGATTCGATTGCCTGATAGAGGTCGAAGCCGGGCACCGAGCGGGCCGAACCCGTGACGAACCCGTTGCTCATCGTGAGCACCACCGTCGGGCGGTAGTAGGTTTCGATCAGGCGGGAGGCCACGATGCCCACGATGCCCTTCATCCAGCGGGGGTTGTAGATCACCGTACTCTTGGCGGCCTTCAGCTCCGCGTGGGCCTCGATGAAGTCGTGGGCTTCCTGCGTGACGCTGCGGTCGATGCACTTGCGGTCCTGGTTGAAGCCGTCGATCACCGAGCCGAACTCTTCGGCCAGGCTTTCGTTGCCTTCGATCAGCAGATTGACCGCCGCATAGCCGCCCGAAGGAGCGGCGTTTTCGTCGTTTTCGTCCATCCGCATACGGCCTGCGGCGTTGATGCGGGGTCCGATTTTGAAGACGATGTCGTCGATGGTGATGTTGTGTCGATCCAGGCCGCAGATCTTGATGATCGAGAGCAGCCCCTTCGAGGGGGAGGCGTTGAGCCGCAGAAGCCCGTAGTGGGCTAAAATCCGGTTTTCATCCACCAGAGGAACGATGTCCGAGGCGATGCTGACGGCCAGCAGGTCGAGCAACGGCTCGATTTGCTGGAACGGAATTCCGTTTTTCTGGCAGTAGGCCTGCACTAGCTTGAATCCCACGCCGCACCCCGACAGTTCGTCGAACGGATAGGAACAGTCGGCGCGTTTGGGGTCGAGAACGGCTACGGCGCGGGGAATTTCCTCGGCCGGGAGGTGATGGTCGCAGATGATGAAATCCACGCCCTTGCGTTTGGCATAGTCCACTTTCTCTATGGCTTTGATGCCACAGTCCAGGGCGATGATCAGCGTCGCACCCTTGCGTGCGGCGTGGTCGATGCCCTTGGTCGAGATACCGTAACCTTCGGTATAACGATCCGGGATGTAGAACAACAGGTCCTTATGACCTATCTGGCGCAGAAATTTATAAACCAGCGCGACGGCGGTCGTGCCATCGACGTCGTAGTCGCCGTACACCATGATCTTCTCACGGTTGCGGACGGCCCGCTCCACCCGTTCGACCGCCTTGTCCATATCCTTCATCAGGAACGGGTCGTGCAGGTCCGAAAGCTGGGGGTTGAAAAATTTCTTAGCCTTCTCTAACGTGTCTATGCCTCTCTGTACGAGTAGATTGGCCAGGACCGGGGAGATGCCCGTCGCGGCAGCCATCGCGGCAACCGCCTCCGGATTCCCCTGAGGCTTCACTACCCATCGTTTTTCTATGGGCATATTTGTTATTATTTATATATTTTAACATTCAAATTCTCGCATAAATCTTCGACGAGGCGTCGTTTGACCTCCTCCATCGGAACCGGGCGACCGATCTCCTTTTCGATCGACGTGGCACCCCGGTCCGTAAACCCGCAGGGGTTGATATGGGTGAAATAACGCAAATCGGTTGCCACATTGAGTGCGAAGCCGTGCATGGTCACGTAACGCGACGCCCGCACACCGATCGCGCAGATCTTACGCGCCGGCTGCGCTCCTTCGATCCAGACGCCCGAGGCGCCGGCGATGCGTCCGGCCCGGATGCCGTAACGGGCTACCGTCCGGATGACTGCGCCCTCGAGCGCGTCGATGTAGTCGCGCAGCGAAAGTCCGATGCGCTCCAGGTCGAGGATCGGGTAGCCCACGATCTGTCCCGGCCCGTGGAAGGTGATGTCGCCGCCGCGGTCGATGTGAAAGAACCGTGCGCCCATCGCTTCGAGCGCTTCGCGGGCCACGAGCAGGTTTTCGGCGTGCCCGCTCTTGCCGAGGGTATAGACCGCCGGATGCTCCACCAGGAGCAAATAGCCCGCGCCCTCCGCCGGGGTTCCCTTGGCCCGCAGGAGGGTGTCGAAAAGCCTCTGCTGGTACTCCCAGCAGGCTTTGTAGTCCATTTGTCCGAGGTCCCGGTATTCGACAAACATCGTAAATTACGTTACGACACCTCTCCGTCCGGCTCCGTACGGATACCGTAAATCCGGAAAGCGTCGGTTCAACACTTTCTTTGTCGCAGACCTTTTCCCGCGCGGCGGGAAGACTCAGGCTTTCGCGGAAACCTGTCGCTTCAGACGCACCGAGCCGAGCGCTTCGTCCGCCAGGTACGACGAACGCACCATCGGACCGCTCGCGCAGTAGCTGAAGCCCATGTCGAGCGCCTGCTGCCGGTACCAGTCGAATTTTTCGGGAGTAATGTACGCCGCAACGGGGTGATGCTCCAGAGTGGGACGAAGGTACTGGCCGAGGGTAACGATCTCCACGCCGGCGGCGTGCAGGTCGCGCAAGGTCTGTAAAACTTCTTCATCGCTCTCACCGAGTCCGACCATCAGGCCGCTCTTGGCGACGGCGCCCTTTTCGCTTAAATAGCGCAGCACGTCGAGGCTCGTACGGTAACGGGCCCGCGAACGTACCAGGGGGGTCAGTCGTTCGGTGGTTTCGATGTTGTGCCCGATGATATCGGGCCCGGAGGCGATCACCGTGTCCAGCAGGTCGGGTTTCGCATCCAGATCGGGAATAAGGAGCTCAATTGTGACGTCGGGATTTTCCGCCCGGATCGCGCGGACGCATTCGGCCCAGTGGGCCGCGCCGCCGTCGGGCAGGTCATCGCGTGTAACGGAGGTTACCACCACATGCCGCAATCCCATCAAACGGACGCTTTCGGCGAGTTTGGCGGGTTCTGAAGGATCGGGCGGCAGAGGCCGGCCCGAAAGGGTGGCGCAGAATCGACAGTTGCGCGTACAGATTTCACCCAATATCATGAAGGTCGCTGTCCTGCGGCTCCAGCATTCGGCTTTGTTCGGGCATAGACCGCTGCTGCAGATCGTGTGCAGGGAGTGGTCCCTGACGATGCGTTGCACGTCCGCGTATTCTGCGGTGCGGTGAAGCCGGATTTTCAGCCATTCCGGTTTTTTCAGGACGTTTACCTTCTCTTCATGCAATTTCGGCATTTTAAGTTCATTATTTTCCCAATTGATGCAAAAATACAAAAAATATCAATCGCTTCTCCTTTCTGTTGCGAAAAAGATGAAAAAAGCCTTTGCAGGTGCAGGGGAGGCGGTCGGTCCGGTGCGAAGGACCAGTCGGGGCCGGATGTCGGAACGGGAGGGAGGAGTATGCGGAGAGCGCATCCGGAACGGCTCCGGATGCGCTCTCCGCAATATGTTCTGTCGGCGGGAAGGTTATCTCTGTCCGAGGTGCAGCTGCCATTGCCAGGCCGTGCGGAGCGTTTCTTCGAGCGGCCGCTCGGCACGCCAGCCCAGGAGGGTGTTCGCCAGCGTGGGATCGGCCCAGATCGCCGTGATGTCTCCGGCGCGGCGCGGCGCAAAGCGGTAGTTGAGTTTCAGTCCGTTGGCCCGTTCGAATCCGCGGACCAGCTCCAGCACCGAAACGCCCCGTCCGGTGCCGACGTTGAAGACCTCGTAAGGGGTGGCGCCGCGCTCTTCGATCAGGCGGTGCAGGGCAGCTACGTGGGCGCGGGCCAGATCGACGATGTCGATGTAGTCGCGGATGCAGGTGCCGTCGGGCGTCGGATAGTCGTTGCCGAAGATGCTCAGGCATTCGCGGATCCCGGCGGCGGTCTGCGTCACATAGGGGACCAGGTTCTGGGGGACGCCTCTCGGAAGCTCGCCGATCAGGGCCGAGGGATGCGAGCCGATCGGGTTGAAGTAGCGCAGGGCGATGCCCCGCAGACCGGGATGGGCGGCGACGGCGTCGCGCAGGATGTCTTCGGAGATCTGTTTGGTGTTGCCGTAAGGCGACGTGGCGGGCTTGCGGGGCGTCTGTTCGGTGACGGGCTGGGCGTCGGGTTCGCCATATACGGTGCAGGAGGAGGAAAAGAGGATGTTGGGCCGTCCGAAATCGCACATCAGCTCCACGACGTTCAGGAACGAAAGCAGGTTGTTGCGGTAGTATTTGAGCGGTTCGGCGACCGACTCCCCGACCGCTTTCGACGCGGCGAAGTGGATGACCGAACGGAATTCGTGGCGTTCGAACAGCCGTCGCATCGCCTGCAGGTCGCAGCAGTCGATCTGCTCGAAGGGCACTTCGGCGCTCGTGATGCGGCGGACGCCCTCCACGGCCTGAAGGTCGGAGTTCGAGAGGTTGTCGGCGATCACCACATCGAATCCGGCCTGGATCAGCTCGACGGCCGTGTGCGATCCGATGTATCCGGCGCCGCCCGTTACCAGTACTGTTTCTTTCATAAGGCTATGTCGTTTGAATTTCTGAATTTTTAGCATTGTTCTTCCTGCCTTCCCTGTTGCCGGATGGTTTTCCGCTGTCGGCTACTGCCGTTTCGCGGCATTCGGGTCGTTTGTTCCGGCTTCTCGCCCCTTCCCGGTGGTAGAGGCCTTGAGTTGCGATTCCGAAAAATCGGGACGGTACGATTTCATAATCGGGCCTGTCTTTCGTCTGCGGGGCCTTTTACAGTTCCTGCATGGCCAGGCAGTCGGAACGGTCGTCGGGTGAATCCCCGTTTATTTGGCGGCGTACACCACCTTTTTGGTTTCGAAGAACGCTTCGTCGAAGAATGCGGGGATCGGGTACTCCGTCCACTTCATACCGGTACGGCTCAACTCGTCCGCGAGGTCGCCGCCCTTGAGGTAGAGGATGCCGTTGGGCAGGGCGCCCTTTTGCCCCCGGTCGATCTTATCCCAGACCCAGCCGACGAAGGTCGGCATCTCCGTCACGGCGCGGGAAACCACATAGTCGTACCGTTCGGGAAGCGTTTCGGCCCGGGCGCAGAGGGGGG
>ERZ772884.1872-NODE-1872-length-13075-cov-3.038863_pt1 | contig 13075 bp, 10 predicted proteins | sample MGYA00580574_ERZ772884 | MGnify/ENA primary metagenome ERZ772884 (study PRJEB29015, sample SAMEA2737690) | human gut metagenome | biome: human gut; feature: human-associated habitat; material: faeces | place: China | collected 2012 ... | reverse complement strand
CAGTATCAGGCAGCCTGTGTTCATTTGTATCACCTCGTGTTGTATTTATCTATAAACAAGCGCGCTTATAGGCGTTTCTTTCGGTTAATTATAGCATTTGAAATTTAAAACCACAAGGAAAGATATATGTTTCACAGGATTGATAAAATTGGGACGGGTTTTAAATGAAACTAACTAAATTATATTTTAGAAAATATAAGGACGTTTATAAAAAGAAACTATAGAAAAGACGCTGATATTGATAAAAAAATAGCATTGTGACTAATTTGGATAAAAGTATTTACAAAATTTTATCCAAATGTTACAATATGACCGTTACTTATTCTAAAAACAATCGGTAGAGAGGGAAGGAATAAAAAATGAGTAGATTAACGATCGATACTCCTAGCAGGGCAGACCTTGTTATGGAGCAGCTCTACAAGGATCTTGAGCGCAGAATCGAATCAAGCCCACCGGGATTATGTCCAGTAGACTTGTCTCGTGCATTTTTGGAGTTATGCCATGCTCAGACTTGTGGAAAATGTGTACCTTGCCGTGTCGGTCTTGGTCAGTTGAATCACCTGATCAGAAAGGTACTGAACGGCAACGCAACAATGGAGACACTTGATACTATGGAGCAGACAGCAAAGTCTATTATGGAGTCTGCCGACTGTGCGATTGGATATGAAGCAGCGCATATGGTATATAAGGGACTGATCGGATATCGCGATGATTATATCGAGCATATCAAGAACGGACGCTGTACCTGTACATATAATCAGCCGGTACCATGTGTATCCTTATGTCCTGCACATGTTGATATTCCAGGATATGTAGCGTTAGTTGGGGAAGGACGCTATGCAGATGCAATCCGTCTGATCCGTAAGGATAATCCATTCCCGACAACATGTGGATTTATCTGTGAGCATCCATGTGAGGCAAGATGCCGTCGTAACATGATTGATGATTCTATTAATATCCGTGGTCTGAAACGAGTGGCAGCAGACTTTGCAGGGGAAGTAGAGCCGCCAAAATGTGCACCAAGCACAGGTAAGAAAATTGCTGTATTAGGGGGAGGCCCGGGAGGACTCAGTGCAGCTTATTATCTGCAGCTTATGGGACATCAGACAACGGTATATGAGATGCTTCCAAAGCTGGGAGGTATGCTCCGCTATGGTATTCCGAACTACAGACTTCCGAAAGACCGTCTGGACGAGGATATCAATGCAATCTTAAAGACAGGAGTAGAAGTAAAATACGGTCTTAAGATCGGTGAAGATATTACAATCCAGCAGCTTCGCAGTGAGTACGATGCTGTTTTGATTACAATTGGAGCAAGTACAGATAAGAAACTTGGACTGGAAGGCGAAGATGCAGACGGAGTCATCTCAGCAGTACAGTTCTTAAGAGATGTAGGAAAAGACGAAGCACTTGATCTGACTGGAAAAGAAGTCGCAGTTGTCGGTGGCGGTAATGTATCTATGGATGCAGTCCGTACAGCCAAAAGACTGGGTGCTAAGAAAGTCAGCATTGTATATAGAAGAAGAGTTGCAGATATGACAGCTCTTCCGGCAGAGATTGAAGGAGCAATTGCAGAGGGAATTGAAGTACAGACTCTGAAGGCACCGGCATCTCTGGATATTGATGAAAATCATCACATTAAAGGAATGTATGTTACACCGCAGATGATCAGTGAGATCAAAGGCGGACGTGCAAGCGTAAAAGCAACAGGAGAGCCAGATCAGTATATTCCATGTGATGTCCTTGTTGTGGCAATTGGTCAGAATATTGAGACAGATCATTTCGCAGAAGCAGGAATTCCGGTAGAGCGTGGTAAGATCGTGACAACTGCAGGAGGAGATTTCCTGGATATGCCAGGTGTATTTGCAGGAGGAGACTGTGCAAGTGGTCCGGCTACTGTGATCAAAGCGATTGCAGCAGCAAAAGTTGTAGCTGCCAACATTGATGAATATCTTGGATATCATCATGAGATTTCCTGTGATGTAGAGATTCCGAAAGCAAGCCTTCATGACAGAGTACCTTGCGGACGTGCAGAACTTACAGAGCGCGAGGCATGTGAGAGAGTCTGTGATTTTGAAGGAGTGGAGAACTGCATGACCGAAAAAGAAGCAAAACAGGAAGCTTGCCGCTGTCTGCGCTGCGATCATTTCGGATATGGAATATTTAAAGGAGGCAGAGAAAAATTATGGTAAATCTTACAATAGATGGAAGACAGATTTCAGTAGAAGAGAATACCACAATTATGGAAGCTGCCAGATCCGTTGGTATTCAGATTCCGAGTCTTTGTTATCTCAAAGGCATCAATGAAATAGGCGCCTGTCGCGTGTGTGTGGTAGAGCTGGAAGGAAAAGACAGACTGATCACCGCCTGCAATAATATTTGCAAGGAAGGTATGGTCATTTATACAAATAGTCCGAAAGTCAGAAAGGACAGACGTACAACAGTAGAACTGATTCTTTCTGAGCACGACTGTCAGTGTGTAACTTGTATGAGAAGCGGCAACTGCAGTCTTCAGAAAATTGCAAATGATCTGGATATTTTAGAACTTCCATTTCATCAGTATCTGGAACACCAGCCATGGGATAAAACATTTCCGCTGATTCGTGATTCTGCAAAATGTATCAAATGTATGCGTTGCGTGCAGGTGTGTGACAAGGTTCAGGGGCTTGGTGTCTGGGATGTAGAAGGAACCGGTTATCACACAACAGTTAATGTGTCAGGTCATAATTCTATCCGAGAGGCAGATTGTGCACTTTGTGGTCAGTGCATTACACATTGTCCTGTCGGAGCACTTCGCGAGAGAAGTGATACGAATGAAGTATGGAAAGCAATTGAAGACCCGGATAAGATCGTGGTTGCTCAGGTAGCACCTGCTGTCCGCGCAGCATGGGGAGAGGAACTCGGACTGGCACCGGAAGATGCAACAGTTGGAAAAATCATAGATGCCCTTAAGAGAATGGGAATAAACTATGTATTTGATACAACATTTTCTGCGGATCTTACGATTATGGAAGAGGGAAATGAATTCGTAAAGAGATTTACAAGTGGTGAATTAAAAGACCGCCCGATGTTCACTTCCTGCTGTCCGGGATGGGTGCGCTTTATTAAGAGTCAGTTCCCACATCTGGTAAAATATCTGTCTTCCGCAAAATCACCACAGCAGATGTTTGGTGCAGTTATGAAGACATATTTTGCAGAGAAGCTAGGCGTAAGTCCGGAGAAGATTTATACTGTATCTGTTATGCCATGTGTGGCTAAGAAGGCAGAGCGTGAGATGGATCTTTATTATGAAGAATATGCAGGACATGATATTGATGCAGTTATCACCACACGTGAGCTGATTCGAATGATCCGTTCTGCACATATCAGCCCACAGACACTGGTAGATGTTGAGAGTGACCGCCCGATGCATGAGGGAACCGGAGCCGGAGTCATCTTCGGTGCAACCGGTGGAGTTATGGAGGCGGCACTTCGGTCTGCTTACTATATCATCAAAGGTGAGAATCCGCCGGCAGAGGCATTTACAGCAGTCAGAAGCCAGGGATTCAATGAAAATGACGGCGTTCAGGAAGCAAATTTCCAGATTAATGATATTACAGTGAGAACTGCAGTAGTCAGCGGACTTGGAAATACAAGAGAATTGATTCGCAAGACCGAATCCGGTGAAGTGCACTATGACTTTGTAGAAGTTATGGCATGTCCGGGAGGATGCGTCGGTGGTGGCGGCCAGCCGATTCACGACGGCGAAGAGCGCGCATTTGAACGTGGAAAGAACCTGTATTATCTGGATCGCAATGCGAACCTTAGATTCTCTCATGAGAATCCAGATGTCATTCAGATGTACAAAGAGTACTTTGAGGCACCGATGTCTCACAAAGCTCACATGCTTCTGCATACTGAGCATAAGAAAAATATGTAGAAAAATGCATAAGAAAGATAGGCAGTCTATGTGTATCATAGTTGGGGGCTTTTGCACCCGACATCATAAAGAAAATGATGGATAAGAGAAGGGGCGTGTGAAAAAACGGAAGTTTTTTCATGCGCCCTTTTTGCATAATGTAGAATTGTAATATAGATTTACAAATGAGAACAGGTTGTTTTTACATAAGCTTAGAATTATAATAAAGAGGTAGTTAGAAAACTTGAAATACTCTTGACATTATGCGTCCTTTGAGTATAATCAGAATTAAGAGATTTCATAATATGAAAATAGGTTTCGCATAATGAAACTGAAAAAGAAGAAGGAGAAGAAGATCATGAATGAAGTATTAGAGAAGATTCAGAAAATTGGTATTGTACCAGTCGTTGTATTAAATGATGCAAAGGACGCAGAGCCACTTGCAAAAGCTCTTTGCAATGGAGGACTTCCATGTGCAGAGGTTACTTTCCGTACAGATGCAGCAGAGGAGTCAATCCGTATCATGTCTGAGAAATATCCAGAGATGCTTATTGGAGCCGGAACAGTTCTGACAACAGAGCAGGTGGACCGTGCTGTAGCAGCAGGAGCAAAATTTATCGTAAGCCCAGGACTGAATCCTAAGATTGTAAAATACTGTGTAGAGAAGAATATTCCAATCACACCAGGAATCTGCACTCCAAGCGAGGCTGAGCAGGCAATCGAGAATGGTCTTGAAGTTGTAAAATTCTTCCCGGCAGAGCCAGCAGGCGGACTGAAGATGATCAAAGCTATGGCAGCTCCATACACAGGACTGAAATTCATGCCTACAGGTGGAATCAATGCGACAAATGTAAAAGAATATCTTGCATATGACAAGATTCTTGCATGTGGCGGAAGCTGGATGGTAAAAGGAAGTCTTGTAGAGGCTGGAGAGTTCGACAAGATTGAGGCAATGACAAAAGAAGCTGTAGAGATTGTAAAAGAAGTAAGAGGCTAGTCTTATGAAGAAAAAAGCATTTGATCTGCTGACATTAGGAGAGATTCTGCTTCGTCTGTCCCCACCGGACAATGAGCGTATCGTACGTGGAGAGACATTTCAGAAGCAGGTTGGCGGTGCAGAACTTAACGTAGCTTCCGGCGTATCTCTTCTTGGTCTGAGATCCGGTATCATATCAAGAATTCCAGACAGTAGTATCGGTATGTTCGCAAAGAATAAGATCCGGTTCTGTGGAGTCAGTGATGATTATTTGGTATACGATACAGGAAAAGATGCAAGATTGGGCGTGTATTACTACGAGAACGGAGCATACCCGAGAAAACCGGGCGTGGTCTATGACAGACAGCATTCGTCCATGACCAGAATTGACATCGATGAATTTGATGACAGTATATATGAATCGACCAGATGCTTTCATACCTCCGGAATTACTCTGGCGCTCAGTGAAGAGTGTCGGAAGACCGGAGTAGAGATGATTAAGAGATTTAAAGAAAAAGGCACACTCATTTCATTTGACGTGAACTTCCGCCTGAATCTTTGGTCAGGAGAAGAAGCAAGAAAATGTATTGAAGGAATCCTTCCTTATGTAGACATTTTCTTCTGCTCCGAAGACACTGCAAGACTGACATTTGGAAAAGAAGGCAATGTAAAAGAGATCATGGAAAGCTTTGCAGCTGAATATCCAATCTCCGTCATCGCATCCACCCAGCGTACTGTATTAAGTCCAAAGATACATAACTTTACTTCTGTAATTTACGACGCAAAAGCGAAGAAATTCTATGAAGAGAAACCATACGAGAATATCGAAGTTGTAGATCGTATCGGAAGCGGAGATGCTTATTGTTCCGGAGTGCTGTATGGACTTCTGAGAGAAGACGGAGGATGTGCAAGTGCTCTTCGCTATGGAAATGCCAGCAGTGCAGCCAAGAATACTATCCCAGGTGATATGCCGTCATTGGATCGTGAGGAGATAGAGAATATTATCCATGATCACGAGACAGTCGGATATCATAGTGAGATGAATCGGTAAATTGAATATATTGTGAAGTAAATATATGAACCCCGCCTGAGGTTTCAGGGAAGGTGAGATATTTTCTATAGTTGCTGCGTCGCTGATATCTTACTCTCGACGGAAACTCGCTTAAAGAACAAGCTCAAACAATCCGTCGAGAGCAAGGCTATACTCGCAACTATGACGAAAATATCCCAATCCTGCCCTGGAAAACCTCAGGCGTTTTTTGTTTACTTAACAATATATTGAAGAAGAGGAAGTAAAGGATTTCCATGTTACAGTTTTCTACTTAGCCTAAATGATAACCTTCCGGCGTAAGCCGCCCTGCTTCCAAGCAGTTTATTATTTGGCATTTATTGGAAAACTACAGGATATGAAAAAAGCAGTTCACGGAAATTATTCCGTTTTATGTCCCGTGAACTGTTTTATATAATAATATTTCCAACAAATGACAAAAAATAAACAATAATGTTAAAAAAATATCATTTATATATTGACAAATAATTAACGATAATTTATACTACCAAATGTAAAGAATAAAAGACGTCTAATCAAGCAAACTATAATCCATACTTTTTATTTACAGGAGGGAATCCAGATGGCTAAGAAGAAAGATGTTGTACCGGTATTTGTTGACAATGTGGAAGCGTTGGAAGCGAAGATGCAGGCGATGCGCGAGGCGCAGAAAATCTTTGCCACCTATACACAGGAGCAGGTTGACAAGATTTTTTATGCGGCAGCAGTTGCAGCGAACAAAATGCGTATTCCACTTGCAAAGCAGGCAGTTGAGGAAACCGGACGCGGTATTGTTGAGGATAAAGTAATCAAAAATCACTATGCAGCAGAGTATATTTACAATGCATACAAAGACACAAAGACTTGTGGTGTGATTGAGGAAGATAAAGCATTCGGAATTAAGAAAATCGCAGAGCCAATCGGTCTTGTGGCAGCAGTTATTCCGACAACGAACCCGACTTCAACAGCAATCTTTAAGACATTGATCTGTCTGAAGACGAGAAATGCAATTATCATCAGTCCGCATCCGGCAGCAAAAGCTTCTACAATTGCAGCAGCAAAGGTTGTTCTGGACGCAGCAGTGAAAGCCGGAGCACCGGAAGGAATCATTGGCTGGATCGATGCACCGTCACTGGAACTGACCAATATGGTCATGAAAGAATCTGATATCATCCTTGCAACGGGTGGTCCGGGAATGGTAAAGGCAGCTTATTCTTCCGGAAAACCAGCACTTGGAGTTGGAGCCGGAAATACACCGGTTATTATTGATGACACAGCAGATATTAAACTTGCAGTTAACTCCATCATTCATTCCAAAACATTTGACAACGGTATGATCTGTGCATCTGAGCAGTCCGTAACGGTTCTGGACAGCATTTACGATGAAGTAAAGAAAGAATTTGCATACAGAGGCTGCTACTTCCTGAAAAAAGGAGAAGAGCTTGATAAGGTTCGTAAGACGATTATTATAAATGGAGCATTGAATAACAAGATTCCTGGAAAATCTGCATATGAGATTGCAAAACTTGCAGGTGTGGAAGTTCCGGAAAATACAAAGATTCTGATCGGTGAAGTAGAATCCGTAGACATTTCTGAAGAATTTGCACACGAAAAATTATCACCGGTACTTGGAATGTATCGTGCGAAGACATTTGACGAAGCCCTTGAAAAAGCGGAGCGCCTTGTAGCAGATGGAGGATATGGACACACAGCTTCTCTTTATGTACATCCTGCTGAGACAGAGAAAATTGCAAAACATGCTGAAGCTATGAAGACATGTCGAATCCTGATCAACACACCGTCTTCTCACGGAGGAATCGGAGATCTCTACAACTTTAAACTGGCACCGTCACTGACACTTGGCTGCGGTTCCTGGGGAGGAAACTCCGTATCTGAAAATGTAGGTGTAAAACACCTGCTCAATATTAAAACAGTTGCAGAGAGGAGAGAAAATATGCTTTGGTTTCGGACTCCGGATAAGGTATACTTTAAGAAAGGCTGCATGCCGGTAGCGCTTGATGAACTTGGAAATGTACTGCACAAAAAGAAAGCATTTATCTTCTTATATAAGAATGGTTACGTAGCTCCGATCGAGCAGAAACTGGATGAGCTTGGAATCCAGCACACATGCTTCTTCGAGGTGGCACCGGATCCGACACTTCAGTGTGCTGAAAAAGGTGTGGATCAGATGCGCGCATTTGAGCCAGATACGATTATTGCTCTTGGTGGTGGATCTGCCATGGACGCAGCAAAGATTATGTGGGTAATGTATGAGCATCCGGAAGCTGACTTTGAGGATATGGCCATGGACTTCATGGATATCCGCAAGCGTGTATTCACTTTCCCGAAAATGGGCGAGAAAGCTTACTTTGTAGCAATCCCGACTTCTTCCGGAACAGGTTCCGAGGTGACACCATTTGCCATTATTACAGATGCCGAGACAGGTGTAAAATGGCCAATTGCAGATTATGAGCTTCTTCCGAACATGGCAATTGTAGATGTAGATAACATGATGACTCAGCCAAAAGGACTGACCAGTGCATCTGGTATCGATGTTATGACTCATGCAATTGAGGCATATGTATCTATTATGGCGACGGATTACACAGACGGACTTGCCCTCAAGGCAGCAAAAGCAGTATTTGATTATCTGCCGAGAGCATACGACAATGGTGCAAATGATCCGGAGGCCAGAGAGAAGATGGCAAACGCATCCTGTATGGCAGGAATGGCATTTGCAAACGCATTTCTTGGACTGAACCACTCCATGGCACATAAACTTGGTGCATTCCACCACCTGCCACACGGAGTTGCAAATGCAGTGATCCTGACAGAAGTCATGAGATACAATGCTGCAGAAGTGCCGACAAAAATGGGAACATTTTCACAGTATCAGTATCCACATGCACTGGCAAGATACGCTGAAATTGGTCGCTTTGTAGGCTGCCAGGGAAAAGACGATGCAGAAGTATTTGAAAACTTTATCGCAAAACTGGAAGAGCTGAAAGAAAAAATCGGTATTAAGAAGTCCATTCACGAGTACGGCATTGATGAGAAATATTTCATGGACACACTGGACGACATGGTGGAGCAGGCATTTAACGATCAGTGTACAGCAGCAAACCCAAGATATCCACTCATGAAAGAAATCAAAGAGTTATACTTAAAGTGCTGGTAAGGAGGTAAATGTGATGAAACTTACGAATCCGGAATTAATTGTGAAACGTTCTTATAAGGAAGTCTACAAGGACGGGGATAAGATTGTAAAAATATTTGAAAAAGATCACCCGAAGTCAGCCGTTTTTAATGAGGCGCTGAATACAGTTCGAGTCGAGGAGGCGGGACTGGATATTCCAAAGCTTGATGAGGTCACACAGATCGATGAAAAATGGGCACTTGTTATTGAGTGTCAGGCAGGCGAGACTCTGGAAACAGTCATGGAAAAGGATCCGGATAATCTGGAAAAATATATGGCAGAGTTCGTAGATCTTCAGCTTCAGATCCACGCAAAGACGGCTCCGATGCTTACGAAACTGAAAGACAAACTGGCAAAACAGATCAATCAGTTAAAAGAACTGGATGCGACCCAGAGATATGAGCTTTTGGTACGTCTGGAGAGCATGCCGAAGCATACAAAAGTATGCCATGGAGACTTTAATCCAAGTAATGTCATCGTAGGCGAGGACGGCAAGCTGACAGTTGTAGACTGGGCACATGTTACCCAGGGGAATGCCAGCGCAGATGCGGCACTTACTTACCTTCAGTTCGCACTGAAGAACCGTGTGGCAGCAGAGATGTATCTGACTATGTTCTGCAAGAAGAGTGACACTGCGAAACAGTATGTACAGCAGTGGTTCCCGATTGTTGCAGCAGCACAGCTTGAGAAGAACAATGAGCTGGAGAAGGATTTCCTGATGAAGTGGATTGATGTCATGGATTATCAATAAAAATATTTGATATATAATTTGATTAAAATAAATAATAAAGCATATATAAGAAGATATATTGACAAACTTCTATGTATGATGTAAAGTGTGAATAGAACGAAACCGGTACGAAAGTTCGTGCCGGTTTTTATAAAACTAAAACATAGAGATATTTCTATATTTCTATATAATGAATTGTTTATAGAAATATCTAATGTTTAAAAGGAGACGTTATGGGTGCGATTAAGACAGGCTGGGATTTTTTTCAGAACCAGATATTAGGTATGCACTGGCTGAAAGATCTCATAGGAAATCTGCTTGTAAAGGCAGGAATGGGGGAGAGTAGATTTCCCGGTGAATTTTTACATTTTTTTATTTATGATGTGATTAAGATTTTTGTGTTGCTGGCAGTATTGATTTTTCTGATTTCTTATATTCAGAGTTATTTTCCGCCGGAGAGAAGTAAGAAGATTATGGGAAGATTCCATGGTATCTGGGCGAATATGATCGGGGCATTGCTTGGAACGGTGACACCGTTCTGCTCCTGTTCTTCAATCCCAATTTTTATGGGATTTACAAGTGCGGGACTTCCACTTGGAGTGACGTTTTCGTTTCTCATATCTTCTCCAATGGTGGATTTAGGATCGCTGGTGTTGCTTATGAGTGTGTTCGGTGGCAAAATTGCATTTGCATATGTGATTGTGGGACTGATCGTGGCAGTAGCCGGAGGAACGTTGATTGAGAAGCTTCATATGGAAGATCAGGTGGAGGAGTTTATCAGACAGGCTCAGAATGTGGATATTGAATCTCCAAAGCTGACGGTAGGAGACAGAATGAATTATGCAAAGAATCAGGTGGTATCCACTGTGAAGAAAGTTGCACCATACATTTTTGTTGGAGTAGCAATTGGGGCGGCAATTCACAATCTGATTCCGGAGCATATAGTTCGAAGCATATTAGGAGAACAGAAGTGGTATGCGGTGCCGCTGGCGACGGTGGTCGGAGTCCCGATGTATGCAGATATTTTCGGAACGATACCGGTTGCGGAGAGTCTGCTGGCAAAGGGCGCAGGGCTTGGAACAATCCTGGCATTTATGATGTCTGTGACGACTATTTCGTTCCCGTCACTGGTGATGTTGTCAAAAGCAATTAAGAAAAAACTTCTGGGAACATTTATCGGAATCGTATGCGTGGGAATTATCATTGTAGGATACCTGTTTAATATCTTTGGATATATGTTATTATAAAGACACCAGAGACAAAAGTTAGAATCAATTTAGCAGGATGTTTGCTATATTAGCTAGAAAGTTTTAAAGCAACAAGGAAGGTGGATGAGATATGAATGATGAGGCAATGATAGATTATGCAAAATATGCCCGTATATTTAAGGTAATGTCAGACCCAAAGCGTCTGAAAATTATAGATATGCTTTCCGAAGGGGAACTTTGTGCATGCAAGATTCTGGAAGAGTTTCACATCACGCAGCCAACGTTATCTCATGATATGAAGGTAATGTGTGACCTTGGAATTGTGAAAGCGAGAAAAGAAGGAAAGTGGATGCAGTATTCACTGGATATAGAAGTTTTAAATGATGTGTATAAGACAGTCGGAAGACTTATGATACCAGGAGCTTATGCGGGACTTTTAAATTGTAATTGTAATACAGAAAGGGAGAATGAGAAGAATGAATCAGATTAAATTATATTTTCTGACAGGTTTTTTGGGATCAGGAAAGACAACACTTTTAAAGAATCTTTTAGAGAATATGGAAGGAACGAAAGTAGGAGTTATTCAGAATGAGCTTGGAAAAATCAGCATTGACGGAACAGTACTACAGAATGATGACATTCACATGGTAGAGCTGAATAGAGGATCTATTTTCTGTAGTTGTCTGCGACTTTCTTTTGTCGATGCGCTTGCGAAGATGTCACAGCAAGGATTGGAATATGTATTTGTTGAAAGTTCCGGTTTTGGAGATCCTTCCAATGCGGAGGAGATTCTGGAAGCTACAAAAGTACTGGTTGGGGAAGTATATGATTTCCGTGGCTGTATTTGTCTGGTGGACTGCTACAATTTTCTGAATCAGCTGGAGGACGAAATTACCATTGATCGTCAGTTAAAGCACTGCAATCTGGCAGTTCTGACAAAGGTAGATTTAGTGGACAGAGAGCAGATTGAACTGATAAAAGAGAAGGTACAGGAGATTAATCCGGTCTGCCCAATTACAGAGAGTGAGAATGGCAATATTAACCGTTCATTTTATGATATGGATCTGATGAAGTATCAATGGGCAGAATGCGAGGAGACAACCAACTCAGCAGAGACAAAGCCAAAGACATTTTCCATGAACTTTGCAGGTGAGATTGAAAAAGACAAACTGGAAGCTTTCCTTGAGAGAATTGAGCCGAGTGTTTATCGAGCAAAAGGCTTTTTCAAGGTAAAAAATGAAGGCTGGGAGAAGGTCGATGTAGTTGGAAAGAAACTGGATTATGCGCCATATGAAGAACAGGAGAAGTCAGAACTTGTATTTATCTCCAAGATTGGAATCGCACTGATCCGGGAGATTAAGAAAGCGTGGGATGAGTGTGTCGGACTTCCGATGGATCTGAAGAACTAGGATGGAATTTTAGTTGCCAAGCATACGACAAAAAGGTCCGGTGTACCTTTTTTAGTTGCCAAGCATACGACAAAAAGGTCCGGTGGACCTTTTTTAGTGAATGTGATGAGATAAGGAGTCAGATATGAATATAAAAGTAATCGGCAGTGGATGTGAGAACTGTGATAAGACGAATGCAATTGTAGCAGAGTGTGTAGAGGAGCTTGGGATTGACGCGAAGATTGAGCGTGTTGCAGATCTGGTAGAGATTGTAAAGCTTGGAGTTATGACAGCGCCGTCTGTCATGATTGACGGAAAGCTTGTTATTTCGGGACAGGTACCATCAAAGAAACAGATGATGAAAGTGCTGAAAAAGTAAGGGAGACGAAAAGAGATGAACATCAGGATGATTGGTTTTGACCTGGATGGAACACTTCTGACAACGGACAAGATTCTGACGGAGAGAACGAAGAAAGCATTGGAGGCAGCGGCAGATCAGGGAGTGATTCTGGTACCGGCGACGGGACGGCCATTATGTGGACTCCCAAAGGAACTTCTGGAGCTTCCGTTTATAAAATATGCAGTGACAGCCAATGGTGCCAGAATTTTGGAGACAAAAACAGAACAAGTT
>ERZ772884.1867-NODE-1867-length-13101-cov-8.563314_pt1 | contig 13101 bp, 9 predicted proteins | sample MGYA00580574_ERZ772884 | MGnify/ENA primary metagenome ERZ772884 (study PRJEB29015, sample SAMEA2737690) | human gut metagenome | biome: human gut; feature: human-associated habitat; material: faeces | place: China | collected 2012 ... | reverse complement strand
CAGGTAGATGCCCGCCGTCATGCGGTTCTGTGCCAGCAAATCGGCGTCGGGGCAGTCGTAATCGCCGCGGCGGCCCACGGCGGCCAGCTTGTCCCAGAGCGTGTAGTTGTCGTGGGCGGAGACGTACTGCACGACCTGCCCGGCGCGCTTGGGCAGGAAGCCGTGTGCGCCGCTGCGCCACGCGCTGATCGAATGCAGCACATCGTAGCCATGCTGCGGTGCGCCGTTGACATAGCCCGCGTTGGCCGCGTCAAAGACATTGCCCTTGATGCAGTCCCGCGTGTCATCGCAGAAAAATCCGATGCGTTCATGCAGCGCGTCGAGGGCGCGCTTGTCGGCGGGGCGTGCGCCGCCTTCAAGGTTCGTGCCGCCGCCCATCCAGGGCTCGCCGTACAGTAAAATGCTCTCGCCGCCGGGCAGACTGTCCAGCGCAGCGCGGATGGCGTTCATCGTGTCCACATCCTCCAGCGCCATCAGGTCAAAGCGGAAACCGTCGATGTGGTAGGCTGTGGCCCAGTACAGCACTGACTCGACCACGTATTTGCGCACCATCGGGCGCTCGCTGGCCAGGTCACAGCCGCAGCCGGAGCCGTTGGTCATCATGCCGTTGGGCCAGCGGCGGTTCCAGTAGCCGGGCACGGTGCGCTCCAGATTGCTCTCGCCGTGGTAGGTGTGGTTGTAGACGACGTCCATCACGACGCCCAGCCCCGCGCGGTGCAGCGCGGCGACCATGGCGCGGCATTCCCTGACGCGCACCTCGCCGTGGAACGGGTCGGTGGCAAAGCTGCCCTCGGGCACGTTGTAGTTCTGCGGGTTGTAGCCCCAGTTGTAGCCGCCGTCGGGGCGGGACTCGTCCACCGTGGCGTAGTCGCAGATGGGCTGTAATTGCACATGGCTGATGCCCAGATTTTTCAGATAATTCAGGCAGGTCGGGTGTTCGCCGTCGTTGTCCAGCGTGGTGTCATCGGGCGTGAAGCCCATGAACTTGCCGCGCCACTCCGGTTTTACACCGCTGTGCCCGTCAGCGGAAAAGTCCGCCACATGCACCTCCCACACGCTGCGGGCGTGGGCCGGGATGTCGGGGCGCCGGTCCTGCTCCCAGCCGTCGGGGGCGGCCTGTGTCAGGTCCACCACCATGCCGCGGGTGCCGTTGGCCCCGGCACTGCGGGCGTAGGGGTCCACGACCTCATGCACGCGGCCATCCGGGAAGTAGATGCGGTAGATGTAATACGTCCCGTACAGGTTGCCGGGCAGCACAATGGCCCAGACGCCGCCATCGCCGCGGCGCATTTCGTGTACGCCCAGCTCTTTCGCGCCCGGCTCGGCGTCGGTGCCGGTGGCATACAGGCAGACCACGACCCCGCAGGCAGTGGGAGCCCACAGCTTGAAGGTGGTTTCCTCCGCCGTTGGATTTGCGCCGAGGTCGCTGCCGTGGTAATAGGGCAGCTCACAGGCCTGATGCCAGTTCATGAGTGATCGCTCCTTACAAATAGTCTGCATTTATTGTAGCAGGTAGAGCGACAGTTTGCAAGGGAAACGTTTCAACGCCCAGCGGAAACCTCTGCATCCGGCATCCCATGTAAAGAAGCCATACACAAGCAAAAATCCCCTGCCCGTGCGGACAGGGGATGCGGTTGCTTATAGAGGTGGATTACTCGCCCAGATGCCAGATGTCCTTGTTGTACTCGGCAATCGTGCGGTCACTGCTGAACAGGCCGGCCTTGGCAATGTTGATGACGCACTTTTTGCGCCAGCCCAGCGGGTCGCAGGCGTAGTCGCTCAGAGCCTGACCCTTGCGCACCACATAGGCGTTGAAGTCGGGCAGCGTCTGGAACCAGTCCTTCCAGACCAGTTCGTCGTGCAGGCGGTGCAGGTTTTCCTCATGCCCGGCGGCCAGCATCTCCGGCCCGACGAGGAAATCGACGGCGCGGCGGATGTTGGGGTCACCCTCCACCCACTGGCTGGCCTGATAGTCGCCCATCTCATAGCGGTGGATGACCTGGTCGGACGTCTGGCCGAAGATATAGATGTTCTCATCGCCGACCTGCTGACAGATCTCGACGTTCGCACCGTCCATCGTGCCAAGCGTCAGCGCACCGTTGAGCATGAACTTCATGTTGCCGGTGCCGGACGCTTCCTTGGAGGCCAGCGAGATCTGCTCCGACAGGTCGCAGGCGGGGATGAGCTTCTCAGCAGCGGTGACGTTGTAGTTTTCCACAAAGACAACCTGCAGATACTTCGACACGACCGGATCCGCCGCAATGACCTTAGACAGGGTCAGCAGGGCGTGGATGATGTCCTTGGCAATCGTGTACGCCGGGGCGGCCTTGGCGCCGAAGATGCTGACCAGCGGCGTGGCGGGCAGATGCCCGGCCTTGATCTCATGATACTGGTGGATCAGGTAGAGCAGGTTCAGCTGCTGGCGCTTGTACTCATGCAGGCGCTTGGACTGGATGTCGAACATTGCATCCGGGTCAACGGTGATGTTCTGCGTGCGGTGCAGCCAGTCGGCCAGTGCGCGCTTGTTCTGCGCCTTGACGGCGGAGAACTGCTGCAAAATATCGACATTTTCCGTGTAGGGCAGCAGTTTTTCAAGCTCGGCGGCGTCCTTGCGGAAGCCGGAACCGATGAGCTTTTCGATCTCGGCGGTCAGTGCCGGGTCGCACTCCAGCAGCCAGCGGCGGAAGGTGATGCCGTTGGTCTTATTGTTGAATTTTTCGGGGTAGAGCTGGTAAAAGCCGTGCAGCTCGCTGTTTTTCAGGATCTCGGTGTGCAGATAGGCAACGCCGTTCGTCGAGTGGGTGAAGTGGATGTCCATGTGGGCCATGTGAACGCGGTCGTCCCCGTCGATGATGGCCAGACTCTCGTCGGTGGTGCGGGTGCGGGCCAGCGTGTCGAGCTTTTCAATGATGGGCATGAGCTGCGGCACGACGGCGTCCAGATAGGCGCGGGGCCACTTTTCGAGCGCCTCGGCCAGAATGGTGTGGTTCGTGTAGGCACAGGTCTTTGTGACGATCTCGACGGCCTCGTCAAAGTCGATGCCCTTCTCCCCCAGCAGGCGGATCAGCTCGGGGATAACCATGCTGGGGTGGGTGTCGTTGATCTGGATGGCGGCGTAGTCGGCCAGATCGTGGTAATCACAGCCGCGGGCGGCGCACTCGGCCAGAATCAGCTGGGCCCCGGCGGAAACCATCAGGTACTGCTGGTAGACGCGCAGACGGCGTCCGGCCTCGTCGGAGTCATCGGGATACAGGAAAAGCGTCAGGTTTTTGTCGATGTCGGTCTTGTCGAACGTGATGCCGTCGTGGACGATGCTCTCATCAATAGTGTCGAGATCGAACAGATTCAGCGTGTTCGTGCGGCCCTCGTAGCCCGTGACGGCCAGCTTGTACAGACGGGCGCTGTAGGTCTTGCCGGCCAGCTCGACGGGATAGATCGTATCCGTTTTTTCCGCCCAGGAGTGGGCGGTCAGCCACGGGTCGGGCAGCTCGTTCTGGACGCCGTCCTTGAAGGACTGGTGGAACAGGCCGAAGTGATACCGCAGGCCGACACCGTCGCCGGGCAGGTTCAGCGTGGCGAGGGAGTCAAGGAAACAGGCGGCCAGACGGCCCAGCCCGCCGTTGCCAAGGCTTGGCTCCGGCTCGACCTCCTCAATATCGGACAGGTTTTTCCCGGCAGCGGCCAGCGCGGCGCGGGTGTCGTCGTACAGCCCTAAATTGATAAGGTTGTTGGACAGCAGCTTGCCGATCAGAAACTCGGCGCTGATATAGTAGAGCTTGCGGCCCGTGACGGGACGGACGCGGGCGGCGCTCTGTTCGCGGACGATGTCCAGCAGGGCCAGATAGATTTCCTGATCCGTGCAGGCGGTCAGGGGCTTGTTGGTTCTGGCTTCCATCGCAGCAGTCATATTCATAAGAGGTTCCCTCCATTCGTGTATGGGCTTCTTGGGTACAACTTGGTTATACCACACAAAACGTGCGTCTGACTTGCAAAATACCCGCAACTTATGGTACAATACTATCATGCGAGGTGAAAATATGGCGAAACAAGAGCGTTTACGCGAAGCAAAGCAACACGGGGCCGCGTGGTTCCCGTTCAATATCTACCCATGTACGATCCCGAAGGACTTCCCGCAGGTGGCGCTGCACTGGCAGGACAGCATGGAGCTGGTCTTTGTCAAAAAAGGGCGCGGCATCGTGCAGGCCGGGCTGACGACCTACACGGCACAGGAGGGCGACATTTACGTGTTTGCCCCCGGCGTGCTGCACGCCCTGCGCCAGCTGCCCGGTGAGGCAATGGAATATGAAAACATCATCTTTGAGCTGGAGCTGCTGGGCGGCGCCGGTGACATCTGTGCCGAGAAGTACCTGCTGCCGCTGCAGAGCGGGCGTCTGGCTCTGCCCATGCGCCTTGGCCCGGAAGACTGGGGCTACAACTGGGCGGTGCGGTGCCTGCACGCGGCGGAGGAATTCAACAAGATCAAAGACGTGGGATATGAACTCTGTATAAAGGGCGAGCTGCTGCTGTTTCTGGCGGCGCTGGTGGGCCGCACCGGAGACCTGCCCCCTGCCGATACCCCCGACACCCGGCGGCTGAAAACCGTGGTGCAGCTTGTGAATGAGGGCTACGCGGGGGCGCTGCATGTGACCGACGCAGCGGCGGCCTGCGGATGCAGCCCCAGCCATTTTATGCGCTGGTTCAAGAAAATGACAGGGCAGGGCTTTACCGAATACCTGAACGAGCAACGCTTGAACGCCGCCGCCGATGCCCTGCGCAGCGGCAGCGACACCGTGCTGGCGATTGCGGAGCAATGCGGGTTTGAGAATTTGTCCTACTTCAACCGTCTGTTCAAAAAGCGGTACGGGATGACGCCGCGGGAATACAGGGGGAGAAAATAAAAAAGCCTTCCCCCGCGGGGGAAGGTGGCCCGAAGGGCCGGATGAGGGGCGAGTCTGCGGCGAAATCCCGTGAACGGGTGGCTGCGGAAGCTTTGCCCTCATCAGTCCGCTTCGCGGACAGCTTCCCCTGCGGGGGAAGCCTGAAATTATGCCTTTTTGCTGTAATCTCGTGCGCCGTAAATCGCCGTGCCGACGCGGACGATGGTCGCGCCCTCGGCGATGGCGGCGGCGTAGTCGTGGCTCATGCCCATGGACAGAATGTCCATCTGCGCCCGGTCATAGTGCCGGGCGTCGGCTCTGGCCAAAAGCTCCCGCATCTGTGCAAAAAAGCGGCGGGTCTCGGTGTCGTCGGCGTCGGCGGGCGGGATCGCCATCAGGCCGCGCAGACGGATGTGCTCCCTGGCGGCGGCAGCCTCCAAAAGCGGGAACAGGCTGTCGGCGTCCACGCCGCTCTTGCTGGCCTCCTCGCCGATGTTGATCTCGACGAGAATGTCCTGCACCAGCCCCAGACGGGCCGCGGCGGCATCAATCTTATCCAAAAGGCGCGTGCTGTCCACGCTCTGGATCAGCGCGGCGCGGCCTACGACCTTGTTGACCTTATTCGTCTGTAAATGCCCGATGAAGTGCCCGGGTTTGCCGTTGTAGGCGTTCGCGTCGGTCTTTTCGACCAGCTCCTGCACATGGTTTTCACCGAACAGGTCAATGGGCAGATCGGCGCTGTAACGCACCTCCTCCACCGTGCGGGTCTTGCAGGCGGCGCAAAGGCGCACCTCTGCCGGGTCGCGGCCTGCGGCCTTGGCGGCAGCGGCCATCGTCTCACGGATCTTCGCGACGGCCTCGGCCATCTGCTGCTTCTGGGCTTCGGGAATCATCGCACTTCCTCCTGACTGTAAACGGCGCGGGAACCGCCGATGAACGGCGGACGGGTGCGGGCGCAGAGCAGAATTGCCTGCCCGATGTGGTCCATCGACAAGCGCACCGGCACAGCCACGCGGCGCAGGTGCATACCGATCAGCGTGCCGCCGATGTCCATGCCCGCGGCGGCCCTGACCTCATCCACAAGGACGGGGTCGTTAAAGCGCTGCCAGCAGTTCGTGGCCCAGCTGCCGCCCGCGTGGGGCTGCGGAATGGCCGAGACGATCTGATAGCCGTTGGCCTTCGCGGCCTCGCGCTCAATGACGATAGAACGGTTCAGATGCTCACAGCACTGGGCGGCCAGATAGACGCCCTGCTCCTGCAATGGCGGCAGCACGCCCGCCAGCACGGCAGCGGCAGCCTCCATGCTGGAATCCTTGCCGATGCGCCCGCCCATGATCTCGCTGCTGGAGCAGCCGACCACAAAAATGTCCCCGGTCTCAAGATGCGCAGCCTGCAGCAGTTCTTCCGCAGCCTGCCGCGCCTGCACCGTAAGTTTTGCATAATCCACAGGTAATGCCCCCTTTGGTTACTATTATAGCAGGGGTGTCAATAAAAGAAAAGCCTTCCCCCGCGGGGGAAGGCGGCACGCAGGGCCGGATGAGGGCGACCCTGCGGATGCTGCTCATAAATGGGTGGCTGCGGGAGCTTTGCCCTCATCAGTCCGCTTCGCGGACAGCTTCCCCCGAGGGGGAAGCCTTTAGGCGTTTTTTACATTAGAACCAACCTGCGTCAATTTGTCAAGCCGTCACATCCTCAAACTGACTGTTGTACAAATCGGCATAGAACCCGCCGGCTTCGATCAGCTCGTCGTGGGTGCCCTGCTCGACAATGTCGCCCTCGCGCATGACCAGGATCAAATCGGCATCGCGAATGGTGGACAGGCGGTGCGCGATGACGAAGCTCGTGCGGCCCTGCATCAGGCGGTCCATAGCCGTCTGGATGCGCTGCTCGGTGCGGGTGTCAACGCTCGATGTCGCCTCATCGAGGATCAGGATGCGGTTGTCCGCCAAAATCGTGCGGGCAATCGTCAAAAGCTGCTTCTGGCCTTGGCTGACGTTGGAGGCGTCCTCGTTCAGCTCCATCTGGTAGCCGCCGGGCAGCGTGCGGATAAAGTGGTCGGCGTTTGCAGCCTTCGCGGCGGCAATGACCTCCTCGTCCGTGGCATCCAGACGGCCATAGCGGATGTTCTCCATGATCGTGCCCTTGAACAGCCAGGTATCCTGCAGCACCATGCCGAAGCCCTCGCGCAGGTCGCTGCGGTCAAAGTCCCTGACGTTGTGGCCGTTCAGCAAAATTTCGCCGGAATCCACATCATAGAACCGCATGAGCAGCTTGACCATTGTGGTCTTGCCCGCGCCGGTGGGGCCGACGATGGCGACCTTCTGGCCGGGCTTGACATTGCAGCTGAAATTGTGGATGACGGTCTTTTCCGGCGTGTAGCCGAACTTTACATGGTCAAACGTGACCTGACCGTCGATGCAGGCGGGATCGGCGCGGCGGGCGGGGTCGGCCAGCTGGTCCTCCTCGGGCTCGTTCAAAAATTCAAAGACGCGCTCGGCGGCGGCGGTCATGCTTTGCAGCATGTTGGACACCTGCGCCAGCTGCTGGATGGGCTGGGTGAAGTTCTTGACGTACTGGATGAACGCCTGAATATCGCCGATGGTGATGGCGCCCGCTGCGGCAAAAATGCTGCCGACGATGGCGACGGCCACATAGCCCAGGTTGCCCACAAAGTTCATGATGGGCTGCATCAGGCCGGACAAAAACTGCGATTTCCACGCGGATTCGTACAGCTTATCGTTCGCGTCGTTGAAGTCGTCCAGCACGGCGGCCTCGCGGTTGAACGCCTTGATGACGTTGTGGCCGGAGTAGACCTCCTCGACCTGACCGTTGACAACGCCCAGTGTCGCCTGCTGCGCCTTGAAATACTTCTGGCTGAACTTGACGACCACCAGCACCAGCGCCAGCGAAACCGGCAGGATCAGCAGGGCGATCAGCGTCATTTTAGGGCTGATGGACAGCATCATGATGAGCACGCCGACCATCGTTGCAACGCTGGTGATCAGCTGGGTCACGCTCTGGTTCAGGCTCTGGCCCAGCGTATCCACGTCGTTTGTAATGCGGGACAGCACCTCGCCGACGGTGCGCTTTTCAAAGTAGGCCAGCGGCAGGCGGTTGATCTTTTTGCTGATCTGGTCGCGGAAGTCGTAGCAGACCTTCTGCGACAGGCCGGACATGAGCCAGCCCTGAATGAAGCTGAACGCCGCGGACAGCAGGTACATGCCCAGCAGGAACAGCAGCACCTTGCCGATGTAGGCAAAGTCGATGCCGCCCACGCCGCGCAGCTTGGCGATCCAGCCGGTGGCCAGCGCCGTGGTGGCCTTGGCCAGGATCTTCGGCCCTGCAATGTTGAAAATGGTTGACAGAACAGCAAAAACAATGACGACGACCAGCGACAGCTTATACTTGCTCATGGCGGCCATCAGCTGGCGCAGCGTGCCCTTGAAGTCCTTGGCGCGCTCCGTCGTCATGCGTCCGGGTCTTGGCATATCACTCACCCTCCTTCTGCAAATTCAGTTCTTTCTGACTCAGCTGGCTGCGCGCAATTTCCTGATACGCGGGGCAGCTTTCCATCAGCTGGGCATGGGTGCCCTTGCCGACGAGGCGCCCCTCATCCAGCACCAGAATCTGGTTCGCGTGCAGCACGGTGGAGATGCGCTGCGCCACAATAATGACCGTGGCGTTGTCAGTTTTAGCCTTCAGCGCACGGCGCAGCGCCACGTCGGTCTTGTAGTCCAGCGCCGAGAAGCTGTCGTCAAACAGGTAGATCTGCGGGTGCTTGGCAATGGCGCGGGCAATCGAAAGGCGCTGCTTCTGCCCGCCGGAGACGTTGCTGCCGCCCTGGGCAATCGGGCTGTCGAAGCCCTCGGGCTTAGCGGAGATGAACTCCGTGGCCTGGGCGATCTCGGCGGCCTGCTCTGCGTCGGCGTCGGTGATGTGGTCGCCGCCGAACTTCAGGTTGGATGTGATCGTGCCGCTGAACAGCACGCCCTTCTGCGGTACATAGCCCAGCTCGTCGTGCAGCTGTGCCTGGGTCATGTCGCGCACGTCAACGCCGTCAATCGTCACGCTGCCCTCGGTCACATCGTAGAAGCGCGGGATCAGGTTGAGCAGCGTAGATTTGCCGCAGCCCGTGGAGCCGATGATGGCCGTTGTCTCGCCGGGTCTGGCCGTGAAGCTGATGTGCTCGAGCGCGTCCTCGTCGGAGCCGGGATAGCGGAAGCTGACGTCATGGAACGCCACAACGCCGTGGGTGCCGTCCGCGGGCAGTGCCTTGGGCGCAGCGGGGTCATGGATGGTCGAGGGGGTCTTGATGACCTCGTCAATGCGGTCCGCAGCCACACCGGCACGGGGCAGCATGACGGCGACCATCGAGAGCATGAGGAACGACATGACGATCTGCATCGTGTAGGTGATGAACGCGATCATCTCACCCACCTGCATGCTGCCCAGATCCATCGCCTTGCCGCCGAACCAGACGATGAGCAGGCTCGTGCCGTTCATGATGAGCGTCATAAACGGCATCATGGCGACCATCGTGCGGTTGGTGAACAGCTGGGTCTTCATCAGGTCGGTGTTGGCCCTGTCAAAGCGCTTTTCCTCAAATGCCTCGCGGCTGAACGCGCGGATGGGCATAATGCCGGTCAGGATTTCGCGGCTGACAAGGTTCATCCGGTCCACCAAAACTTGCATCTGCTTGAATTTCGGCATGGCTACGTTCATCAAAACGGCGATGAGCGCCAGCAGTGCGGCCACGGCCACAAAGATGATCCATTCCAGCCCCGTGTTGCCGCTGGCAACGTGCATAATGCCGCCAATGCCCAAAATGGGCGCGTAGGCCACCATGCGCAGCAGGATCACGCAGACGAACTGCACCTGCTGGATGTCGTTCGTGGTGCGGGTAATCAGCGAAGCAGTGGAAAAATTTTCGATTTCGGCGTTGGAGTAGCCGACGACGGTCCTGAACACGTCGCGGCGCAGGTCACGGCCAATGGCGGCGGAGACGCGGGACGCGATAAAGCCGACGGCGACGGCCACGGCAACCATGAGCAGCGTTAAAGCCAGCATCTGGCCGCCCGTGCGCAGCAGATAGGACATTTGCACGTCATGGGCAATGCCCTGAGCGTCATATTCCAGCGCGACGAGCAGCATGGCCTGGCTGGACAGGCTGTCGGCGACGGTCTCGTCCAGCTGGGCGAGGCCGTCCGTCAGCTGGCTCTGCAGCATTTCCCGTGCGCCGGGGGCCTTGGACGCGGCGGCCAGCTGCGTGGCGACGGCGTCGAGGTCATAGGCCGTGGGAACCACGGTGTCGGTGGTACCGGCGGCAGTGGCGGCAGTGGCGGCATTCTTCGCCGCGGCCATGTACAGCACAACGTCCGGCGTTGTGAACGCATTTTCCAGCGCGGCGGTGTCCGCGTCCGGGTTCAGTGTGCGCACACCGTCCGCGTCGGGGTCGGTGTAGGCTTCGTCCGCCAGTGCGGCGTCGTCCTCGGACATGAGCAGCTCGAGCGCCTGCAGCGTTGTGCTGCGGACGGTGTCGGGCACGGGGCTTTCAATGCCGCCCTGCTGGATGCCGGTGTCCACAATTTTGCTTGTGTAGTCGGGCAGGCTTAAATCGCAGTATGCCTGCACGATGAGCAGCGCAACGACGGCCAGGCAGGCCGCCCAGTGCCGCCCCAGCTGCTTAAAAATTTTCGTCATGCGGGGGTTCTCCTTTCAAATCGGTTTTCATAGCGGCGTTCTCGGCCTCGATGGCGGCGAGCAGAGCGTCCTTTACGGCGTTGGCCTGCGCCAGCTGCTCCGGGGTCAGCCGCGCCATGATGCGGGCAAAGTAGTCGTTCATGGCCTGCTCATTGGCTTTGCGGGCGCGCTCCCCTGCCGGGGTGATGCGCACCAGCGTCTTGCGGCGGTCCTTGGGGTCTGTCTCGCGGACGATGTGGCCGGTCTGCTCCATCTGACGCAGCCCGCGGGAAATCGCCGGCATAGGCTGGTGCATCTGCCGCGCAATGTCTGAGACATAGATCGCGCCGTCGCGGCCGTGCTGCTCAATGAGATTGTACAGACTTTGCAGCATCCCATAGCGGCATTTGGGCTGCCCGGCCAGTGCCATGCGCATCCCGCGCTTGGACAGTGTGTGCAGCCGCGCCACAAAGCGGAACATCCCGCTCAGATAAGGGGCTTCAGTGCCCATTGGTGAACACCTCCTGTTAATAGTTGGCTTGTGTTAATTATTAAAGCATGATAATAATACACCCTCCTGCACCGCGGTGCAAGAGGGTGTAAGGAAGTTTTAAGATTTGTTCATAAAGTGGGGAGAAGGGCCTCCCTTGTCAAAGGGAGGCTTTAGGCTTATTCCTTCACACACGCAAGATTGCTCAGCGTCACACCCCTGCACAGCCCCAGCGGCAGGGCGACGGACGGCTTGGTGATGGTAATATCCTTAAAGACAATGTCCTCGACCTCATAGCCCGGCTTGTCAAAGCCCGCGATCTCGATCGGGGCGGCATCGTGCCGGCTGCGGTCATGGTCCAGCACCTCGGCGGTCAGGGTAAGCCGCTCAAAGAAGCAGTGCTCGAGCTTCGGCGGGGCACCGGCGGGCACACCGTCGTCATTGTACGGTACGCTGTGCAGCATGACGCGGGGCGTGATGCAGTCCCGCACGGTCACGCCGCGCACATAGCCGCCGCGCTTGGGCGTGGCCTTGATCTCGATGCCGGACAGCGAATTCGCCAGATCGCAGTCCCAGATCTGCACGTCCTCCACGCCGCCGCTCATCTCGCTGCCGATGCAGATGCCGTGGCCGCAGTCGCTGCGGCAGTCAAACACCCGGATATGCGCGCAGGGACGGTTGATTTCGTTGCCCTCGGGGTTTTTGCCGCTCTTGATGGCGACAGCGTCGTCCCCCGTGGAGAACTCCGACGCAAACAGCGTGCAGTTCGTTGAGGAGTCCGGGTCCCAGCCGTCGCCGTTCCAGACGCCCTCGGACACAAAGGTGCAGTGGTCGGTCTGGATGTCGTCGCAGTAGATCATGTGGACGTTCCAGGACGGGCCGTTTTTCAGCGTGATACCGCTGATCCAGACGTTCTCACAGTTGCTTAAATTGATAAGCCGCGGGCGGACGCGGCCCGGGATCGTGTCGCTGTTCTCGCAGCTTTCGACGAGCTCCCGGTTGTCGTCCAGAAAGCTCTTGATACGGGCACGCTCGTCCTCAATGATCTTGCGGGCCAGCTCCTGCCCGCCGCCGCAGATCGTGCCCCTGCCGCGGATAATGATATTGCGGCAGTTCGGGCCGGTCTTGTGGTTCATGTCGCCCGCGTTCAAAAGGCTTGAGTAGCAGCGCATCTCGGTGCCCTCAAACCGGCTGGGGATGCGGGGCGAATAGTCGTGAATGTTCGTTGTGCCCTGCAGGACCGCGCCCTTGGCCAGATAAATTTCCAGATCGTTGTGCAGCCGCAGTGCGCCGGTCAGGAAATCGCCCGCCGGCACGTACAGAATATCGTCCGCGCCGCAGTCGTTGATGGCCCGCTGTAAATTGTCGGTGTTCAGGATATGGCCGTCGCCCTTGCAGAAGTAGGGCGCGGCGGTAATGTCGATGCGGCGTTTTTCCCTGCCGAACTGCAGCGTGGCCGAGCCGATGCAGTAGCTGCCGCTGACCACGTCCACCCGGAAGGCACTGCCGTAGCTCAGCCCCTCTATCGTAAAATGGGTGCGGTCTGTGCGGCCAATGGCCTCGCCGTTCAGGGAGACCGTGTATTCCGCCCCGCTGGGTGCGGCGGCGGGTTTATCCCAGTACAGCACCGCGTAATCTTCGGCGCAGCGTATATTCAAATTGCCTTGTTTCATGGTGACGTCCTTTGGTTATGGGAAGTTTGCTCTTTCTTACATATTGTACCACAGTGTGCGCGTTTATCCAAGACTTGGGGGTGACAAAATACGCGGGCTGAAACGCTGCAGGTTTTTACACTTTGCAAGGTTGACAGGCATCGGCACGCTGGACCTGATCGACGGTGACAAGGTCTGCCTGGCGAACCTGAACCGCCAGGTCCCCGGCAGCAACACCTGCGTCCCCGCCGTTGCCGGTCTGATCTGCGCCGGTGAGGTCATCAATGATATTGCGCTGAACCGCGTGTAACAGCTTTGCTTTTGCGCGGAATGTATGGTACAATAGGGAAACACTGTAGGGGCCGGGCATGCCCGGCCCGCGGCCTGCCTATAGGCGGGCGTC
>ERZ772884.1863-NODE-1863-length-13118-cov-18.501569_pt1 | contig 13118 bp, 9 predicted proteins | sample MGYA00580574_ERZ772884 | MGnify/ENA primary metagenome ERZ772884 (study PRJEB29015, sample SAMEA2737690) | human gut metagenome | biome: human gut; feature: human-associated habitat; material: faeces | place: China | collected 2012 ... | reverse complement strand
GGCGGCGATTAAAGCCAGCCGTAAGCCGCTGATCGTCTGCGGCGGCGGGGTGAAATACTCCGGCGCGGGCGAAGCGCTGTCCCGTTTCGCCGAGCGCTACGGGGTGCCCTTCGCCGAAACCCAGGCCGGGAAGGGGACGGTGGTCTCGTCTCACCCCCTGAACGTCGGCGGCGTCGGCGAAACGGGCTGCCTGGCGGCGAACCTGCTGGCGAAAGAGGCCGACCTGGTGATCGGCGTCGGCACCCGCTTCAGCGATTTTACCACCGCCTCGAAATGGATTTTCCAGCACCCGGAGGTGCGTTTCCTGAATATTAACGTCAGCAACTTCGACGCCTGGAAGCTGGACGGCATTGCCATGCTGGCGGACGCCCGGGAAGCGATGACCGCTCTCGACGCGGCGCTGGCGGACAGCGGCTGGCAGGCCGGCTGGGGCGCGCAGATCGAGAGCGTGCAGAGCCGTCAGTTAAAAGAGACCCAGCGCGTCTACCAGGCGGTGTGGCAGGAGAAATCCTTTGTGCCGGAGATCGACGATCATCTCGATCGTGAATCGGTGTATCGCGAGTTCCGCCAGATCACCGACTCCACCCTGACCCAGAGCAGCGTTCTTGGGGTACTGAATGAAACGCTGCCGGCCGAGGCGGTGATCGTCGCGGCGGCGGGCAGCCTGCCAGGCGATCTGCAGCGCGTCTGGCGCAACCGCGCGGAAAACACCTACCACGTGGAGTACGGCTACTCCTGCATGGGATACGAAGTCAACGCGGCGCTGGGCGTGAAGCTGGCGCAGCCGCAGAGCGAAGTCTACTCCCTGGTCGGCGATGGCTCGTTCATGATGCTGCACTCTGAGCTGGTCACCTCCCTGCAGGAGCGGGCGAAGATCAACGTCGTGCTGTTCGACAACATGGCCAACGGCTGCATCAACAACCTGCAGATGGAGCACGGGATGGACAGCTTCGGCACCGAGTTCCGCTACCGCCAGCCGGAAACCGGCCAGCTGCAGGGCGGCCTGGTGCCGGTGGACTTCGCCACCATCGCCGCCGGCTACGGCTGCAAAACCTGGCGCGTCACCACCCTGGACGAACTGCGCCACGCGCTGGACGCCGCCCGTCGCGAAACGGTCAGCACCCTGATTGATATTAAAGTGCTGCCGAAGACCATGGTGCACAAATACGGCAGCTGGTGGAACGTCGGGGTCGCCCAGACGGCGCTCTCTGAGCGGATCCGCAAAGTGGCGCAAATGATTAATGAAAAGCGCGCCCAGGCGCGTGATTACTAAAACGAACATCCACTCTGAATCCTACAGACTTACGGAGAAAACCATTATGTCGCTCAAATTAGGTGTCATCGGCGCTGGCGCTATCGGTAAAGAACACATCCGTCGCTGCACCCAGGTTCTGCAGGGCGCCACCGTTGTGGCGGTGTCTGATATCAATGCCGACAACGCCCGCGCGGCGGTCGCGCTGCCGGGCGTGCAGGCGGAAGTCTACGCCGACGGTCACGACGTGATTAACGCCAGCGATGTCGATGCCATCCTGGTCACCTCCTGGGACCCGACCCACGAAGAGTACACCCTGGCCGCCATCGCCGCCGGTAAGCCGGTATTCTGCGAAAAACCGCTGGCGATGACCGCGGAAGGCTGCCGCCGCATCGTCGATGCCGAAATGAAGGCCGGCCGTCGTCTGGTGCAGGTTGGCTTTATGCGCCCGTACGACGAAGGCTATCTGGCGCTGAAAAAAGTGATCGACGATGGCGATATCGGCGCACCGCTGATGCTGCGCTGCGCCCACCGCAACCAGTCGGTCGGCGAGAACTACACCACCGATATGGCGATCACCAACACCCTGATCCACGAGCTGGACGTGCTGCGCTGGCTGCTGAACGATGACTACCGTTCCGTGCAGGTGCGCTTCCCGCGCTCCACCTCGCACACCCATGCGCGCCTGAAAGATCCGCAGATCGTCTCCTTTGAAACCAAAAAAGGCACCCTGATCGACGTCGAAGTGTTTGTGAACTGCCAGTACGGGTATGACATCCAGTGCGAAGTGGTCGGCGAAACCGGGATTGCCCGTCTGCCGGAGCCGTCGGCCGTCCAGATGCGCAAGTCCGCCAGCCTGTCGACCGCCATCCTCACCGACTGGAAAGACCGCTTTATCAAAGCCTACGACGTCGAGCTGCAGGCCTTTATCAACGACGTCAAAGCCGGCCAGCTGCACGGCCCGTCGGCCTGGGACGGCTACGCGGCGTCGGTGGCGGCGGACGCCTGCATTAAAGCGCAGGGAACCAGCGAGCCGGTTGAAGTGACGCTGCCTGAGTGCCCGGCATTCTACAAACGTTAAGCACGTTTTGCTGACGGAACTTCTTTGCACAGGTAACGACGATGAAAATTGCTTTTGATGTGGATGTCATTAAGGACCTCGGGATCACCCGCATGGTCCATCAGGTAGCGGAGTGGGGCTACAAGTACATTGAACAGTCGCCGCACCCGCAGATTAACCCGTTCTACAAGCACCCGCGCGCCAGCCGGGAGATCATGGCGGAGTACAAGCAGGCGCTGCGCGATACCGGCCTTGAGCTGTCGTCGTTTATCTGCGTCTACCGCTGGTCCGGCCCGGACGAACTGCGCCGTCAGGCGGCGGTGAAAAACTGGAAACGGCTGGTGGAAATTGCGGTGGAGATGGGCGTTCAGGTGATCAACACCGAGTTCTCCGGCGATCCGAATCAGCCTGAGATCTGCGATGAAATGTTCTATCGCTCAATGGAAGAGCTGTTGCCGATTTTTGAGCGGGAAGGCATCCGCGTGGAGATCCAGGCGCATCCCTGGGATTTCTGCGAAGAGAACAATGAAACCGTCGATATCGTGAAGTCGTTCCGCAGCGATAACGTGAAGTACGTCTACAGCGTGCCGCACACCTTTTTCTACGACAAAGGCGTCGGCGACGTGGCGAGCATGCTGCGCTATGCCGGGAGCGATCTCTCCCATGTCCTGATTGCGGACACCCGCAATCATACGAAACATTGCCGCTATATCGTTAACCCGCCGGGCGTGGATGCCGTGGTGCACCAGCACGTAGGCGTCGGGGAAGGGGATGTGGATTTCGACGCGCTGTTCCGCACCCTGCGCGAAATGAAATTCGCCGAGCAGACCTTCAAGGTCGGCGGGGAGCCGATTGTCGCCACCTCGCTGTTTGGCTACCCGGAAAAAATGAAATACCAGGCAGTGGAAACCCGTGAACTTATTGAACGTGAATTGCTGCGCCGGTAAGGCGCAGCGGCAGGAGCCCTACTATGAACAAAGATAACGTCAAACTGGCTATCGCCCCGATCGGCTGGACTAACGATGATATGCCGGAGCTCGGCAGCGAAAACACTTTCCAGCAGATCGTCAGCGAAATGGCGCTGGCCGGCTTTACCGGCAGCGAAGTCGGCAGCAAATATCCGCGCGACCCGGCGGTCCTCAAGCCGATGCTGGATATTCGCGGCATTCAGATCTGCAACGCCTGGTTCAGCACCTTTTTCGCCAACGGCCAGCGGGAAAAAACCATTGATGAATTCGTCAATCACATGAACTTCCTTCATGCGATGGGCGCGAAAGTGATTGGCTGCTCCGAGCAGAGCGGCAGCATCCAGGGGCTGGATAAACCGATCCTCGGCGATGCGAAGCCGTGCTTCAGCGACGAAGAGTGGCAGAGGGTGGCAGAAGGCTACAACACCCTCGGCCGCCTGGCGGCGGAGAAGGGGATGCAGGTCTGTCTGCACCACCACATGGGCACCGGCATTCAGACCACCGCGGAAATCGACAAATTTATGTCGCTGGTGGACGAGCGCGTCTTCCTGCTGTTCGACACCGGCCACGCCTGGTATTCCGAAGGCGGCGAAGCGCCGATGCTGGCGATCCTCAAAGAGTATCTGCCGCGCATCAACCACGTTCACCTGAAAGACGTCCGTCCGCCGGTGATCGACCAGGTGCGCCGCGACGGCCTGTCGTTCCTCGACGGCGTGAAAAAAGGCACCTTCACCGTCCCGGGCGACGGGGTGATCGATTTCCGTCCGGTGTTCAAGCTGCTGGACGACTTTGGCTATAAAGGCTGGATGGTAGTGGAAGCCGAGCAGGATCCTGCCCTGGCCAATCCTTTCGAATACGCCGTCAAAGCGCGCAAATATATTCGCGAAACGGCAGGGATCTAATCGTTGTGACATTTTCAGGCCATACCGGGTATGGCCTGCTTTTTTCCTTTCTCAACCGGACCCAGGGCTTAACCACAGCGCCGGACAGTTCCCTCTCCCTCAGGGAGAGGGCCGGGGTGAGGATGACGATGACGGGTAACGCGTCACTTCACTTCCGCCAGCGCGGTCTTATCCACATAAGGTTTCATCAGCGCATCGGCTTCCTTCTGCGCTGCCTGAACCGCCGCTTCCGGCGTCACTTTGGCATCATTGACCACCGCCGCCAGCTGGTTCTCCATCGCCTTACGCACCGCCACGGTCTCCCAGGTGGAGTACCATGGATGGGCGTACTTCAGCTGCTCAAGGGCGATCGCCGCCCGCGGATCCTGCTGCAGATAGGCCTTCATCTCCGGCGTATCGTATGACGCCTTGCGCGGCGAGAAGTAGCCGGTGAAGCGGCTCCACGCGCCGTTCACGTCGGGGCTCACCAGATAGGTCAGGAACTGATACGCCGCTTTCTTCTGCGCATCGCTGATGCCTTTAAAACTCACCAGGCTGGCGCCGCCGATCGGCACCGCGCGCTGCTCTTTGGCCGGCAGCATCGCCACCCCAAGCTCAAAGTCTTTGCTGTTCTCGCGCATAAAGCCCAGCGCGCCAGTGCTGAGCATCGCCATCCCGAGCTTGCCGGAGAAGAACGCGGCGCTGATCTGCTTCGAGTTCAAGACCCCGGACGGCATCACCTTGTCCTTGTAGATCAGATCCTGCCAGAAGCGCAGAGCGCCGATGGCGGTCGGCGAGTTGTAGTAGACCTCGCCCGGATAGTCTTCGTTAAAGTATTTCCCGCCGTTGGCGCGCACCAGCGCCGAGAAGATCCAGCCGCCGTAGTCGTCGTTGGTCGACGGCAGCATGATCCCCCACTGGCCTTTGCTCTCGTCGGTCAGCTTTTTGGCATCGGCCAGCAGCTCGGCCCAGGTCTGCGGCGGCTGTTTGATCCCGGCCCGATCGAACATCGTCTTGTTGTAGTAGAGGATCGGCGTCGAGTTATGGAACGGGATCGCATAGGTGGTGCCCATCACCTGGGCATTCTTATGCATCGCGGGCCAGAATTCCTTGTGCAGAAAATCGCCGGCCTTTTGATCGCCATATTTAAACAGCTCGTCCATCGGCAGGATCTCATCCTTCAGCGCCAGATCGGTGGTGAAGTTAGCGGACATGATCACCAGCGCCGGCGGCTGGCCGGCCTTCTGCGCCGATTCGGCTTTGATCTTGGTGGTGTCGTAGTTGCCGGTGAAGATGCCGCGCACTTCGACATCCTGCTGCGAGTCGTTGAATTGCTTAATGACGCGGGTCATCTCCATGGTCAGCTTGCCGTCCACCGGCGCCGGGAACATGAAGTCTATTTTCTCTTTTGCCAGCGCCGCGCCGCTCAGGGCAAGGCTGAGGCCAACCGCGACTAGCGTAAAAGGTTTAAACATGATTACACTCCATCAATAAATTATGCTGGGTCTCAGCATGAAAAAGATGCACATCGGCAGGCGAGAAGCCGATCGGTAGCGACTCGCCTTTCTCCGGCACCGTGCCGCGGTGGCGGCGGCTAAAGCGCAGGGTGCCGATCGGGGTGCTGACGTGGAGCAGGTAATCGGCCCCCATCAGTTCTCGTTGCAGAACGGTGGCCGGCAGGCGCAGATGGCCCTCCTCCACGCGGTCGGTAATATGTTCCGGGCGAACGCCCAGCCAGACGCGGGTCTGATCCCGGTGGCGCGGCGGCAGCGGATGGCGCTGTTCTCCCAACAGTACTTCACCGTTGGCGCAGGGCAGCGACAGGAGGTTCATCGCCGGCGAACCGATAAATCCGGCCACGAACAGATTGGCCGGGTTGGCGTACAGATACTCCGGGCGCCCGACCTGCTGCACGTGGCCGCCGTTCATCACCACGATGCGGTCGGCCATCGACATCGCCTCGGTCTGATCGTGGGTCACATAGATGGTGCTGGTTTTCAGCTGCTGGTGGAGCGCCATAATGCTGTCGCGCACTTCGCTGCGTAGGCGGGCGTCGAGGTTGGAGAGCGGCTCGTCCATCAGGAACAGCCGCGGATTGCGCACAATCGCCCGGGCCATCGCCACCCGCTGGCGCTGGCCGCCGGAGAGCTTCGCCGGTTTGCGGTCAAGCAGCGCCTCCAGCTGCAGCATCTGCGCCACTTTGTCCACCCGCGGCTGCCAGCTGCTTTTCTCTTCCTTGCGCACCTTCATGCCGAAGGTGATGTTGTCGCGCACCGACAGATGGGGGAACAGGGCATAGTTCTGGAAGATCATCGCGAAGTTGCGCTCGCGCGGCGTGGCGGCGGTGATGTTCTCATCATGCAGCCAGATTTGGCCTTCGCTGACCGGCTCCAGCCCGGCGAGCAGGCGTAGCAGGGTGCTTTTCCCGCAGCCCGACGGGCCGACCAGCACCACGAATTCGCCTTCGTGAATATCCAGCGACAGGGCGCTGAGCGCCGGTTTGCCGTCGAAACGTTTACTGATGTTTTGCAGACTGAGCATGGCGGTTAGCGCTCTTCCGTTGGGCAACTGATGTTTTCGTCGTACAGCCACGGCCCGGCGTAGTGGGCCAGCGAGTGCTGGTAGCTCACCCACTGCTCACCGACCTGACGGTGCATCAGGCACGAGGCCGGGGAGAGGTCGTAATAGGGCCGGGTGTCTTCGTGGCAGTACGGCACCTGATGGACGGTGCCAGGGATAGTGGAGATCAGCGCCTGGCGATACTGGGTCATGGTCAGGCTGTGGTTATGGCCGCAGAAGATGCGCGTCAGCGACGGGAAACGCTCCACCAGCGCCAGCAGACGGTGGCCGTTTTCGCAGGCGATCGGGTCCATCTGCGCATTGCCCAGCGGCAGCGGCGGGTGGTGCATAAAGATCGTTGCCGGTTTGTCGCCGCCCTCGAACAGTTGCGCCTCCAGCCAGCTGATGGTCTCGTCGGTCAGCCAGCCTTTTGACGTGCCGGCATGACTGGAGTCGATAAACAGCAGGCGGGTGGCGAAGTCATCCACCGCATAGCGCATATTTTGCGGATCGTTGCCCAGCTGCGGGCACAGCGGGTGAAGATGCTCGAGAAAATGGGCTTTGTCGTCGTGGTTGCCGGGGATCAGATACAGCGGATAGTTCAGGCTGCCGAGGATCTGGCGGGCCACCTGATACTCCTCCGGGCGGCCGCAGTTGACGATATCCCCGCTCACCACCACCGCGTCCGGGCGCTCGCGCAGCGCGTTAAGCTGGGAGACCACGTCGGCGTTGGCGGCATTGACGTCGATAAAGCCGTACAGCTTCTCGCCGCGGCTGCGGAAATGGGTATCGGAAATGTGCGCTAACAGCATGAATCACTCCTTATTTGATCCCGGAGAAGCCGAAGCTCCGCAGGAACTGTTTCTGAAAAAGGATGAACGCCAGCATCAGCGGCAGGCAGACCATCAGCGTCCCGGCGCCGATGGTGCCCCACTGGCCGCCGGATTCGGCGCCCATGGCGAAGGAGACCAGCCCGACGGTCAGCACCTGCTTATCGGGATCGTTGAGCATCATCAGCGGCCACAGGTACTCGTTCCAGTGGTAGGTAATGCTGACGGTGGCGAAGGCCAGCACCGACGGCCAGGACATCGGCAGCAGCACGCGGAACAGCACCTGCCACCAGCGGCAGCCCTCCATCAGCGCCGCCTCCTCCAGCTCTTTCGGGATGGCGAGGAACGCCTGACGCATCAGGAACACGCCGAACGCCGAGGTGAAGTAGGGCATCATCACCCCGGTGAGGGTGTTGAGCAGGCCGAAGGTTTTCAGGGTCAGCATGTTCGGCACCATCATCACCACCGGCATGATCATCAGCTGCACCAGGAACAGGAGAAACAGCGTCTGCTTGCCGCGAAACTCGTGACAGGCGAAGACGTACCCGGCGGTGGTGATGGTCAACAGCTGCACGAAGAAGGTGCCGAAGGTGAAGATAAGGGTGTTGGCGTACAGGCTCAGCCAGTCGGCGCTCTGCCAGGCGTCGCGGAAGTTATCGAGGGTCAGCGGCAGGCGGGGCAGCAGCGACGCCATATCGTCGCCGAAGGTGGTAGCGCTGAACGAGGTCGCCAGCATCCAGATAAACGGGCTGACCCACAGCAGCGCCATGCAGCACATTAATACTGTGAGCGTAAAGGGCGACGAGCGGCGCAGGCGCAGCCACAGCGGACGGGCGGCGGCGGGCGTGCGGACCAGCAGCGGCGAGATTTCAGCGCTCATAGTGGGCTCCTTTCTCCAGCAGTTTCAGGTTAATCAGCGAGAAGGCGAACAGCCCGGCCAGGGTGAGGAAGGTGGCGGCGGAGGCTTTACCGAGGTCGTGGGTATCCCAGGCGAGATTCTGGATGTAATAGAGCAGCACGGTGGTGGCGTTGTCCGGCCCGCCGCGGGTCATCACCGCCACGTGGTCGATCTGGGTGATGGAGTAGATCAGCGCGGTGGTGATCACAAAGCTCAGGGTCGGGCGCAGCAGCGGTAGCGTGACCTTAAAAAAGACCTGCGTGCGGGTAGCCCCCTCCATCAGCGCCGCTTCCCGCGTCGAGGCCGGAATGCTCTGCAGCCCGGCGAGGAAAAACAGCATGTAATAGCCGGCGAACTTCCACACGCCGATCAGCGCCAGGGCCAGCAGCGCGCTGTTGCTGCGCCCCAGCCAGTTGTTGTTCATCGGCCCGAACAGCTTTGCCAGATAGTGGTCGAGCAGGCCGAGGCCGGGCATAAAGATAAACAGCCACAGCGCGGCGGCGCTGACCATCGGGATAATCATCGGGAAGAAAAAGGCGGTGCGCAGCCAGCGGTTGACGCGATGGTTCTCGCTCAGGGCGACCGCCAGCAGCAGGGCGAGGGTCACCCCGGGCACTACCGTCAGCAGGATATAGAGCAGATTATTGACCAGCGACTGCCAGAAAACGCCGTCGGCAAACAGGCGGGCGAAGTTATCCAGCCCGACGTACTGCGCGCCGTCGCTGGCCATGCGGGTATCAAACAGGCTGTCATACACCGAACGCCCCAGCGGGAACCAGGTAAACAGCAGTAAAAACAGCAGGGAAGGCGACAGGATCAGCCAGGGAAGCCAGGTCTTTCTCATGGTGACGCGCATCTCGTTCAGCCATTTATCGAAGCCCGGATTGTGGGAAGCAATGACTACAGAGGCATGGCGGGGAGATGACGGTTTGATGAAGCGACGGGGAAAACGCCGGGCGAGCGGGCCGCCCGGCGGGAGAGAAGGATCAGAAGTCGGCTTTCAGCACCGCGCGGTAGCGGGCTTTGCCTTCGCGAACGTGCTTCAGCGCTTCGTTAATCTGCGACATCGGGAACAGCTCGGTGGTCGGAGCCACTTTGCTGCGCCCGGCAAACTTCATCAGCGTGCGCAGTTCGGACGGGTTACCGGTCGCCGAGCCGGAGATGCTGCGGTCGCCGCCGATCAGGGTAAAGGCCGGCACCGGGAACGGCTTCATCACCGCGCCGACGGTATGGAAGTTGCCGCCGTAAGCCAGGGCTTCGAAGTACGGCTGCCAGTCGAGGTCCACCGCCACGGTGTTGATGATCAGGTCGAACTGACCGGCCAGCGCTTTTAAGGCTTCAGGATCGCGGCTGTTGACCACGCGATCGGCGCCCATCGCCAGCACTTCCTGCTCTTTGGCCGGGTTGGAGCTGAAGGCGGTCACTTCCGCGCCCATCGCCCGCAGCAGCTTAATGGCGATATGGCCGAGGCCGCCGATGCCGATCACCCCGACGCGGCTGGTGGCGGTGACGTGGTGGGTCAGCAGCGGTTTAAAGACGGTGATGCCGCCGCACAGCATCGGGCCGGCGGACGCCAGATCGATGCTCTCCGGCAGGGGGATCACCCACTGCCAGTCGGCGCGCAGCTTATTGGCGAAGCCGCCGCGGTTGAGAATGGTCGGCACCGAGCCTTCCAGACAGTTGATCTGGTTGCCGCTGATGCAGGCGTCGCAATGGCCGCAGCTGCGCGCCGTCCAGCCGATGCCGACCTTCTGGCCAATCTTCAGCCCTTTATCCTGCGCCGCGCTGCCCAGCGCCGCCACCCGGCCAATCACCTCGTGACCGGCCACCAGCGGGTAGCTCGACATCCCCCATTCGTTGTCGATCATCGACAGGTCCGAATGGCAGATCCCGCAGTATTCCACTTCAACTTCGACATCTTCCGGCTGCAGCTCGCCGGCATCGTATTCCCACAGCGACAGATCGGCGCCCGCTTCTTTGGCGGCGTAGCTTTTAATGATGGTCATGTTCATTTCCTTGGGGTTGGCGTGATAACCCAGAAAGTGTAGAGCATGGTATTCCCCGGCGCTTGGCAATCGGAGGGGTCGCGAAGCGGGCGGACCAGCCGCCCGTTAAGGTCAGCGGCTGGCCAGCGGCCACTGATTAAGGCGGATGCCGCGCTGCGGGGCGTTCTCGGCAAAATCATCCAGCACCGCCCGCACGTCCGGGTCGAGGTAGCCGACGCTGTCGTGCTCGACGATCACCACGCTCTTTTCCGGAATCTTCGCCAGCAGGGCCAGCAGATGCGGATTGTGCATAAAGGTCAGATTCTGCTGGATGCGCAGCACGTAGTGGTCATCGTAGCGCGCCAGCTGCAGCGAGTGGCGATGGCTGCGCCAGAGGCTGAACGCCATCTGGGTGGCAAGACCAATCCCGATCCCCGCCAGCATGCCGAAGGCGATAATCCCGCCGATGGTGGCGAGGAACGGGACGTACTGCGCCGCCCCCTGGCGGAACTGCTCGATGAACAGTCGCGGGGTCGCCAGCTTATAGCCGGTATACAGCAGCACGGCGGCGAGGCTGGCGAGCGGGATTAAGGTCAGCAGGCCGCTGAACCACAGGCCGCAGATTAACAGCAGGACGCCGTGGATAAAGATCGACAGCTTGCTCTGCGCGCCATTGCTGACGTTCACCGAGCTGCGGACGATCACCGCGGTGATCGGCATCGCCCCCAGCACGCCGGAGAGCAGGTTGCCGACGCCCTGGGCGACCATTTCGCGGTTCGGCGAAGGCGGCGGATTTTGCGGGCGCAGCTTTTTCAGCGCCTCCTGGCTGAGCAGGGTTTCGAGGCTGGCGACCAGCGCCAGGGTTACCGCCACCACCCACACCGACGGATTGCGCCACGCGCTCCACGCCGGAGATTCCAGCTCGCCCAGCAGGTCGCCGAGGCTGCCGAACGCCGGCAGGGTGATGCGTGGCAGAGTGGCAAGCTGCTGCGGCGCGGCCTGGGTCATTAATACGGTGGTGACACAACCGAGCAGGACAGCGATCAGCGGCCCGGGGATCCAGCGTAGGCTCTTCACCCGGCGGATAAGCGGCGAACCCCACAGCCAGAGCACCAGCAGGCCGCCGGCGGCGACGGCGATAGCACTGAGGGAGAAGGTGGCGTTACCCTTCACGATATCAACGAGCCCGGTCTCTTCTGCGCTGCCGAGCGCGACGGGGATCTGCTGCATAATCAGCAGGATGCCGATCGCCGCCAGCATGCCTTTGATGACGCTGGCGGGAACCAGCGAGATAAAGCGCCCGGCGCGCAGGATGCCGAACAGCAGCTGTAGCACGCCGGCCAGCACCAGCGCCATCAGGAAGACGGAGAAGGAACCCAGGGATTCAATGGCGGCGACGACGATGGTAACCAGTCCGGCGGCGGGGCCGCTGACGGCGAAGCGGGAAGGGCTGAGGGCGGTGACGACCAGGCCGCCGATGATGCCGGTCAGCAGGCCGACGAAAGGCGGTAAGCCGCTGGCCTGGGCGATGCCGAGGCACAGCGGCAGGGCGACAAGGAAGACGACGATGCCGGCGAGAGAGTCCTGACGAAGCGTGTTCATGGGGCGTGCTCCTGCGGTGAGAGGTGTTCGACGAGGGTGGTTAAATGGCCGGAAGCCAGATCGTAGACGCAGCCGTGCAGGCTGAGCGGCCGCCCGCTGGCGAGCACCGACTGCACTGGCTCACTCTCCAGCAGACGGGTGAACTGGGCGCGAACGTTGGCTTCCACCAGGGCGTCCAGCGCATGACGAGAGGGCTCCGCGTCGGTGCTGGCTCTGGCACTGGCGCCGGGGGAGGCCGCAACACCACACCCATCGGCGATCTGTGCAATTTCGTTATGCAGGGTGTGGCGCAACTGGCCGATGCGACGAGCCAGCGCCGAGGATTCCTGCGCCAGTGGCAGAGTGGGCAGGGAGAGCGCCGCCTGCACCCCGCCGCAGCCGTAGTGGCCGCAGAGCACCACCCGCTCCACCTCAAGGTAGTCGAGGGCATACTGCAGGACGCTCATGACGTTGTCGTCGGCGGGATCGAGCATGTTGGCGATATTGCGGTGGACAAAGAGCTCGCCGGGCTGGCTGCCGGTGAGCACCTCGGAGGGCACGCGGCTGTCGGAGCAGCCGATCCACAGCGAGTGGGGCCTCTGCCCGTCGATCCATTTTTCGAAATAGTCCGGGTCATGCTGACACTTCTGCAGCGCCCAGCTGCGGTTGCGGGCCAGCAAAGGTTTTAACGTCGTCACAAGTATTCTCCTGAGTTAATTCATCGAGTGAATATGTCCATCAAGACTCGTACAGCGACTAGTAAAAATAGTGTTTACCGGAACCCTTCACGCCTGAGGAAAATCCTGGAATAAACGGCAAAAAGAAAACTTTTCATTAATGTAAAGTTATAAAAATATTGATGAAATTAATATTTGGCTGCGGAGCGAGTGAATAACAAAAAGGTATTGGCTAAAACTTTCTGGAATATATGGGAATGGTGGTGGGTAGGGTTGGGGGGAATATTGGGGTATAGGCGAGGGGAATTTATCTGGGGAAAGATGGGTTGTGCTGGGGATGTGGTTGAGAGTGAGGTGAGAACAAGTTGAGATAAGTTTGAGTGGGGTTTGGGGGGCGCGTTGAATCGCTGGCGGTGGACGAAGGTGA
>ERZ772884.1862-NODE-1862-length-13120-cov-2.845771_pt1 | contig 13120 bp, 8 predicted proteins | sample MGYA00580574_ERZ772884 | MGnify/ENA primary metagenome ERZ772884 (study PRJEB29015, sample SAMEA2737690) | human gut metagenome | biome: human gut; feature: human-associated habitat; material: faeces | place: China | collected 2012 ... | reverse complement strand
CGGAGGGCTTGTTGGGTGTGTGGGGTAATGCGAAAACGATTGTCGGTGCGCTCGCCTACAAGCCAGACTATGCGTTGCTGGGCGTCGGTGACTACGAGCTGGGCACGTTTCTCAAAGACATTCTTCTTGCGGTCGGTGAGATAATCGCTTACGAGCTTCATGCCGTTCATGCCGAACGGAACAAAGCGGTCGCCCTGCTCAATGTGGCGCAGCGTGAGCGGGAACTTGATGTCCGATGCGTCGAGACATACGCAGTCGGCAGCGCGACTCGGCACGTAATCGTCGCCACAATCTTCCGCCGCTACCTTTATCTTTAAACTGTCGCTGAACACATACGTGCCGGTTTCTGGTATGCGCATTGAGCGTGCAGCATCGGCTACATTTGTTCTCGGTTGAACGAGCAGAGAACCGCGGTCGAAGGCGAGTTCGTGCGAATTAGAAGCTATGATTTTGCCTGCAGAGCAGGTGTCGAGCGAACCGTATATCTGCTCAATCTGCGCCGAAGTGAAGCCGCGACTGCTGAGTATTTCGTGCAAAGTATATTCGGGCGAAGGCTGCTGCTTAAGACGTTCAACAGAGATGACAAGATGGTGAGGTGGTGAGATGGTGAGATGGTGAGATGGTGAGGTGGCTGTGACGTCGGCAATGCTTTGCTTCATTGCCTCATCAAACACTTTCAGAGCCTCGCCAACACGCAGCGACGACTCGAAAATCGACTGGCTTACGCTCGGATTAAGCTCGCGCAACAGCGGCATTACGTCAAGACGTATCTTGTTGCGTTTCACATCGTTATGCAGATTGGTTGAATCAGTAACATAACTCTCGCCGAGAGCACCAAGATACTGCACAATATCCTCTCTGCTAAGCGAAAGCAGAGGTCGAATGATGTTGCCGTTGCGCGGCTGAATGCCTCGCAGTCCACGCAATCCGGTGCCGCGAACGAGGTTGAGCAGAACGGTCTCAACGCTGTCGTCGCGATGATGTGCAACGCAGATATCCTGCGCTTCGATATCGCGGCGCAGGTTCTCGAAATAGCCATAGCGCAAGTCGCGCGCAGCCATCTCGATGCTCACACGATGCAGGTCGGCATAAGCCTGCGTGTCGAAGTGGATGAGATGCAGAGGCACAGAAAGACGCTCACAAAGTTGCTTGCAGAACTCCTCGTCGCGCACCGATTCGGCGCCACGCAGATGGAAGTTGCAGTGAGCAGCCTCAACGCCTATGCCCAGTTCGTGCTCCAGATGTTTCAGCACAAAGAGCAGCGACACGCTGTCTGCGCCGCCCGAAAGCGCCACAATATACTTGCCCCCATAAACGAACAATTCGTGGACAGAGGCGAAGCGTCGCACTCTGTCCACGAACGAATTGATTATCGCAGAAGATTTTTCCACAGTCTTGTTTTTATTCTACATAAAGCACCAATCCCTTGAGGTATTCGCCCTCCGGATGGTAGATGTTAATCGGGTGATCGGCAGGCTGGTGAATCTGATGCAGTATGCGCACCTTGCGGTTAGCCTGCACCGCAGCTGTGAAGACAGCGTTGCGGAAGTTCTCCTTTGTCACTATCTGCGAGCAGCTGAATGTGAAGAGGATGCCACCGGGCTTGATGCGCTGCAATCCTTTCACGTTGAGGCGTGTGTAGCCCTTCAGAGCATTGCGCAGAGCTGCACGATGCTTGGCGAACGCAGGCGGGTCGAGCACGATGAGGTCGTATGTCTTATCGTTGGCGTCGAGGAACTTAAACGCATCCTCGCAGAACGCTGCGTGACGCTCGTCGCCGGGGAAGTTAAGCTCGATGTTTCTGTTTGTCAGCTCGATAGCCTTGGCGCTGCTGTCAACGGAGTGAACCAGCTTTGCGCCGCCACGCATGGCGTAAACCGAGAAGCCGCCCGTGTAGCAGAACATATTGAGCACCGAACGACCCTTCGAGTAAGTCTCGAGCAGGTGGCGGTTCTCGCGCTGGTCGACGAAGAAGCCCGTCTTCTGACCCTTCAGCCAGTCGATATGGAAGTTCAAGCCGTTCTCCATAGCCACGTCGCTGCCCATCGAACCATAGATGAAACCATTCTCGTGCTCCACGTCCGCCTTAAACGGCAGCGTTGTCTCGCTTTTGTAGTAAACGTTCTTGATCTCGCCCTCAGAAGCCTTCACGAGAGCCTCGCATATCTCATGGCGAACGAGGTGCATACCCACGCTGTGAGCCTGCATAACCGCGGTGTCGCCATAGCAGTCGATTACAAGACCGGGGAGATTGTCGCCCTCGCCGTGAACAAGACGGAACGTATTGTTGTTCTCACGGCCTATGAGTCCGATAGCCTGACGCATCTGCCAAGCCGACTGGAGGCGCGAGAGCCAGAACTCGCCGTCTATCTCTACGTCGCGAAAAGACAACACGCGCACAGCGATAGAACCGATCTGATACATGCCGACAGCAATGAAGTCGCCTTGCGAGGTGAAAACGCGCACGATTTCGCCTTCTTCTACGCCCTCCTCAATCTGCGCTACGGCACCAGAGAATATCCAAGGATGGAAACGCTTGAGGCTTTCCTCCTTACCCTTCTTTAAATATAGATTTTTGTACATATAGTCGTTTGTATTTTTACATTACTCGGCAGGCTTCTCCTCCACTACCTTCAGTTCGTAGTCGTGGGTAGCCATCAGCTGCATTATCTCGTTGTAGAGCTTTATGCACGCCCATGCGTCGATAGCGGCATACTCTTTCTGCTTGTCAGTGAGCACATCCGCCTCCCAGTTGGTGAGGCGCTGGCGCTTGCTTATCTTCTCGCCGAAGAGATTGGCGTAAAGTTTCTGCAGACTCTTGTCCTGCACGCCAATGTTGCCTATGATGTCCTGGATATCGATGAACCAGCCTGGCTCAAACTCGCGACGGCGATGGAGCGAGAGCAGGTCGTCGTGCCACGAAAGACCAATCATTGGCACCATCTTGTTGCTCAGCAAGCACACAAGCGAATCGGGCAAGCCGATATGATTAAGACGAAACAGAAAGCACTGGTCTTTGGTGGCAACCTGCAATAGCGCCACCTTATGGTTCTGCCCACGGCGGAACGCGGGGCGAGTCTCGGTGTCGACGCCCAACATTTCGCACGAGAGGAGATAATCCACCGCGCGGTCGGCTTCCGACTCGTTGAGCACCACCGTGATCTTACCCGGAAAATCCACTAACGGCAGGGCGTTTATAACGTTCTTATCAAATTTATTGTATATTGTTTTCATCTCGATGTTGAAAGATTTTGCAAAATTAGAAAAAAAGTGCGAAAATATGGCTGTTTCCGACTTTTTTCCACTAATTTTGTAAGCAATTTCGGTAGAAAACAGCCGTAAATCGAATCATTACAGAATATAACATACGATTTGATACACACGACACAACAAACGACACAATTTTAAACAAAATATGGCAAAGAAGAAAACAGAGCGCAAAGCATCTAACTCTAAAGAAGCAACAATATGGCAGAGCATCCTGAAAAGTGAGAAAACAGACTTCTTGGTAGGCATGATGATTGCGATTCTCGCGATACATTTAACAGTCTCGATGGTATCCTACATAAATACCGGAGCCGAAGACCAGAGTCTGCTCGAGAACTTGCGTCCAGGAGAGTGGCTCAACCATGACAAGATAATAAAGAACTATTGCGGCTCGTACGGAGCTATCATATCATACATACTCATCACGGAGCACTTCGGCTACGCAGCCTTCCTGATTCCTTGTTTCCTGTTCGTGGCAGGCATCAAGACAATGGGAATATACAAGCTGAGCTTATGGAAGTGGTTCTTCGGCATGGGTGTGTCTATGATATGGGTGTCTATATTCCTCGCAAAAGTGCTTGCTCCACTTCTGCCCGAGGCGATATTCAACCCCGGAGGCAACCACGGAGCCGTCTGCGTGAACTTCATAGAGAACATAGTAGGCCCTCCTGGACTCACTGCGTTGCTGTTCTTCGTGGCAATAGCGCTGCTCACATTCATCAGCAAGCAGACCATCACATGGGTACGCCGCATGTTCAACCCGCTGAAATCAATCACGGGTAAGGCGTCGGAGATTGTTACAGACAAACTGAACAATAACGACAGCGAGACAACAAGCGTAGAGAATGGATACACCGCATCGGTTGCAACAAGCAGCAACACTGCCAATGCGAAGAAAGACACGGCAAAGTCGGCTGAACCGACACCAGTCATCGACCTTACGGAGTTCTCTAACCTCGGACAGACGAAGACCAGCAAGGCGCAGGCTACGCCAGTTGCAACGGCTACACCTGACGTAAAACCCATGAAGACAGGCGACGACAAACTGACAGTTGAGGTCGGAAAGGACGAGAAGGCCAAGGGCGGCAACCTTACTGACGACACAATCAACACGCCTATCAATCCGCTTGAACCGTTCACACGATACAAGCACCCAACACTCGACCTGCTCACCAAGGACGAGAACGGAGGCAAGCCATACATTGATATGGACGAAATCAAGGCGAACAACGAGGAGATTATCAAGGTGCTGAAGAGTTTCGGCATCGACATCTGCGAAATAAAGGCAACTGTCGGTCCGACCATCACGCTCTACGAGATCACTCCTGCTGAAGGCATCCGCATCACCAAGATTCGCGGTCTGGAGGCAGACATCGCGCTGCGCCTTTCGGCTCTCGGCGTGCGTATCATTGCGCCGATACCGGGCAAGGGCACTATCGGTATTGAGGTGCCGAACAAGAAGCGCCATAACGTGTCGATGGAGAGCATCCTGAACTCGAAGAAGTTCCAGGAGTCGAAGTACGACCTGCCTATCGTACTCGGAAAAACCATCACCAACGAGGTGTTCATGGCAGACCTTACGAAGATTCCTCACCTGCTTGTAGCCGGCGCTACGGGTCAGGGTAAGTCAGTCGGTCTGAACGTCATCATCACTTCGCTGCTCTACAAGAAGCATCCGAACGAACTGAAGTTGGTGCTCATCGACCCAAAGAAGGTGGAGTTCAGCGTCTACTCGCCTATCGCCGACCACTTCATGGCGCAGGTTGACGACGACGACGAGCCTATCATCACCGACGTTACGAAAGTGGTACGCACACTGAAGAGTCTGTGTACACTCATGGACCACCGCTACGACTTGCTGAAGGTCGCCGGTGCGCGTAATATAAAGGAATATAACGACAAGTTCCTGCACCGCCGACTCAATCCGGAACACGGACACGAGTTCATGCCTTACATCGTGGTTATCATCGACGAGTTCGGCGACCTTATCATGACTGCGGGCAAGGAGGTGGAGATGCCTATCGCACGTATCGCACAGCTGGCACGTGCAGTCGGCATACACATGATTATCGCTACGCAGCGTCCTACTACGTCAATCATCACGGGTAACATCAAGGCTAACTTCCCTGGACGCATCGCATTCAAGGTAAGCTCTATGACCGACTCGCGCATCATCCTCGACCGTCCGGGCGCCAACCAGCTCATCGGTATGGGCGACATGCTCTATCTCAACGGCAACGAACCTACTCGTGTGCAGTGCGCATTCATCAGCACTAAAGAGATATGCGAAATCAACGAGTTCATCGAGCACCAGTCGGGTCCGACTCATCCTATGGAGTTGCCAGAACCTAAGAGCGACGACTCTGACGGCGGCAGCAACACCGGCGGTGCAGACATGGGCAATCTCGATCCTTTCTTTGAGGAGGCAGCACGCTCTGTAATCGTCAGCCAGCAAGGCAGTACGAGTATGATTCAGCGCCGCTTCTCTATCGGCTACAACCGCGCCGGACGACTCATGGACCAGCTCGAAAAGGCTGGCATCGTAGGAGCGGCTCACGGTAGCAAGCCTCGCGATGTACTTGTGGCAGACGAGAGTCAGCTGACAGCTATCATGAACCAGCTGAGAGGCTAACGGCAGAACGAACATGCCGTGAGGCGATTAAACGAAATATAATTTTAAACACATTCATATTATGAGACGTTTGTTTTTAGGAATTATGATGGCAATGTGCATGGCTTGGCTTGGTGTGAGCACAAGCGCAGCACAGAAGAACAATGCAGCACGAAAGATTCTCGACCGTGCTGCAAAGGTGGTAGGCAGATCGGGCGGAGCAAGCGCTTCGTTCACGATGAGCAGTGCTGCAACTGGCAAGGTGTCGGGCACTATAGCCATAAAGGGCAACAAGTTCAACGCACGCACTCCGCAAATGACGGTGTGGTATAACGGCAAGACGCAGTGGACTTACGTGAAGAAGAACAACGAAGTGAACGTAAGTACACCTACTCAGGCTCAGCAGCAGATGATGAATCCCTACTCGTTCATTACCATGTACAAGACAGGCTACAAGATGTCTGCCACTAACGCAGGTGCAAACGATGAGGTACACCTTGTGGCTCAGAACCCAAACAGAGGCATTCCGGAGATGTATATCACGATAAACCGCAAAACCGGCGTGCCATCAAAGGTAAAGATGAAGCATAAGGGCAAATGGAGCACTATCACCGTGAGCAACTTCTCACCGAAGAATCTTTCTGACCGTATCTTCACGTTTAATTCTAAAGACTACCCCACTGCTGAAGTTATCGATTTGCGATAAGAAACCTGAAGGCGTCTAACTTGAAAGAATTAAGACATAATACTTATATGAAATACACCATCCCTAAATTTGAACTCATCAGACTGCTGTTGCGGCATCGTAAGCTTGCCGACAACCGCAGTCTGAGTGCTATGGAAAACAAGGTAGCAAAGTTTTTCATTTATCTTTCGATGCTTATTCTCGTCATCTATCTTATGGGATTGGCGATATTGTTCTCTCAATTAACAAACAGCGATAATACGACAACGGCTACAGAGAATCTGTTCATAGTCATGCCGTTTCTCTTGCTTGTCGACTTCGGCATGAGGTTTACGATGCAGCAGACTCCTGCACACATCATCAAACCTTATATATTGCTACCTTTGCCACGCTACACATGTATTGACGCTTTCGTCTACAACTCGCTCATCAGTAAAGGCAACTTCATTTGGTTCGCATTCTTATTACCTTATGCATTAATGTCGATAGTGTTCAGCTATGGTCTTGCAACAGCTATGCAGACAATGCTGCTCTGCTTGGTGCTCATACTTATCAACAGCCAGTGGTACGCGATAGCACGCACACTAATCAAGCAAACCGAACTATGGTGGGCGCTACCTATTATAATATATGGTATAGAGGCAATGCCGCTGTACGTTGGTAGCAACGCAGGCTGGACACAGTTTACGGATATCTACTCATACGTTGGCGCAATGCTCGACAAGCATAGTGTGCTGCCGATATTATTTGGCATTATAGCGCTTGCTGCGATTGTACTTATAAACCGTCGTCTGCAATACGCAAGCATAGAGAAAGAGCTTATGCGTTCTGAAGTGAAGAAGAGCGTGAAGAAGGTGAACAAGTTCGCTTTCTTCGAGAAGTATGGCGAGATAGGACTCTTCATGCAGCTCGAGATGAAGTTGCTCCTTAGAAACGCCACTCCAAAGAAAGCTTTGAAATCGGGCTTCTTCACTATGGCTTTGCTCTGCGCGTTTATAGTATTGTCGGACGTGTACGACTCTGATGGCATGACAAACTTCTGGGGATTGTATGCATTTATGATATTCGGCACAATGAATCTTATCGGACTGATGAGCTATGAGGGCAACTATATTGACTGTCTGCTTACACACCGCGAGAACATCCTCTCACTGCTCAAGGCAAAATATATTTTCTACTCTCTGCTACTGATTGCGCCGTTCCAAGTAGAAATACGCGCCTTTCCTGCTTATGCTGCCCGCAGTGATAAGCGGCAAGTGGTCGTTGCTGATGCTCGTCAGCTACATGATATTCACAATGGGTTTCCAGTTCTTCATCGCCTTTCAGACAGCTGTATACAACAAAATAACGGTTCCGCTGAACACCAAGATGACAGACAAAGCCGGACTGAAAACCAATTACATTCAGATTGTCCTGGTAGCTATCGTGTTTATCGTGCCGAACATTCTTGTAAACATACTGCAGTCTGTATTCTCCGAGAACGTTGCCTATCTGACAATGCTATTTATCGGACTCTGTTTCATTGCAACACACAGATTGTGGCTGCGCAACGTCTACAACCGACTGATGAAACGCAAATATGCAAACCTTGAAGGCTTTATCAGTTCGAGACAGTAAAAGCTGCACAATATATATATATAATGTACATAAACGATATATGATGTACATAAACGATATATGATGTACATAAACGCATAGATTATTATGATATCAGGAAGCTCAATGCGTTACACATAATTAAAGATTCGCAATTATAACCGCTTATTTTGGTTAATAATTGCGAATCTTTCGTTTTTTATTAACTATTTTCACATCAGTATCAACTAAGATATTTATCTTTGCAGATGTAAGATTTAAGATTATGAAGAAAAAGACAATATGGACCATAGCAATCATCATGGGATTCTCTTTCCTTGGATTGCTATTCCTTCAGCTGAAATACATCCAGGCGATGGTAGACATGAAAAAGGAGCAGTTCGACGAGTCGGTCAACCGCGCCTTGTACCAGGCTTCACGCAATCTGGAACTCAACGAGACCCTGCGTTATCTTGAGAAGGACGTGAACGAGACAGAACGTCGCGCCTTCCGCAAGGACTCTGTAGGTACACGCACTGGCAACATGGACGGAAGCATTCAGCAGTCGCACCAATACTCTGTAGCAGGAAAGGACGGCACGGTTTATTCTTCGTTCGAGTTAAAGACAATCACGATAAAGCCATCGCAGATGCCGAAGGGAATGATTCTGCATACAGACAAGAACTCGCTAAGCGAAGCCTCAAAGTCGCTGCAGGAAATAGTAAAGAACCGCTACATCTATCAGAAGGCGCTGCTCGACGAGGTGGTCTACTCCATACTCTACTCCGCTTCGGAGCGTCCGCTTAAGGAACGCATCAACTTCAAGTTGCTCGATCAGGACCTCAAAGCAGAGTTGATGAACAACGGAGTGAACATACCCTACCACTTTACCGTCAGCACACAGGACGGACGCGAGGTATATCGCTGTCCTGATTACACAGACGAAGGCGAAGAGTTCACCTACTCGCAGGTATTGTTCCGCAACGACCCGCAATCGAAGATGGGCGTTGTGCGCATCCACTTCCCAGACATGGGTTCGTACATCTTCTCGTCTGTTAGATTCATGATTCCGTCTGTAGCCTTCACACTCGTGTTGCTCGTGACGTTCATCTTCACAATCGTAGTTATCTTTAGGCAGAAACGCTACACCGAGATAAAGAACGACTTCATCAACAATATGACACACGAACTGAAGACACCTATCGCAAGCATTTCGCTCGCAGCCCAAATGATGAACGACGAGTCGGTAACAAAGAGTCCGGCTATGACGAAGCACTTGGGTCAGGTTATCTTCGACGAGTCGAAACGTCTGCGTTTCCTTGTAGAGAAGGTGCTGCAAATGTCGATGTTCGACCGCAAGAAGGCTGTGTTCAAGAAGAAGAAGCTCGACCTCAACGAGATGGTGGAGAACATATCCAACTCATTCTCGCTGCGCGTGGAACACACAGGCGGAAAGATATACACAGAGATTGAGGCTGTCGACTCAACGCTGTACGTAGACGAGGTACACTTCCAGAACGTACTCAACAATCTCTTGGACAACGCCGTGAAGTATCGCAAACCCGACCAGCCAGTAGATATATATCTACGCACTTGGAACGACAACGACCACCTCTACTTCTCCGTACGCGACACCGGTTTGGGCATAAAGAAGGACAACTTCCGCAAGGTGTTCGACAAGTTCTACCGCGTTCATACCGGCAACGTACACGATGTGAAAGGCTTCGGATTGGGATTGGCTTACGTTAAGAAGATCGTTATGCTCCACGACGGCGACATCTCTATTGAGAGCGAATACGGCAAGGGAACGAAGTTCACAATCAAATTGCCGATAATAAAGGATTAATTAAAATATTAGAGAGATACGGTGCCTATAGCAAAAGATTATAGGCACCGAACAAAAGAATCACACAATTAAAATCGACGAATATGAACAAAAGCCTACGAAACATTCTATCTCTGTTGCTCGTCTTGCTGACGGGTGCATCGCTCAACGCTGTTGCCGACTCCTACAATGTGGCGCCGATGACAGCAGGCAAGGTGACGGTAAGTCCGAACGACGAGTTCGTGAACGCTCCGATAAATCTCATCAATTACGGAACGAATCCCGTTAAGCAGATTACATACACGCTCTACGACTTCGACACACAGGAGTCAAGCGAGCCGCAGACTATCGACTTCGAGACTCCGTTCGACAACACACAGCAGGTGATGATTCCGATTAAGCCGGGCAAATCACTTGGCAAGAGCGATGTTATCTTCAACGTGACAGAGGTGGACGGGCATCCTAACGAGACAAGCGTATCCTTTACATACATCGAGCGCTGGACAGTATTGCAGGCTGCAAAGAAGCGTGTAGTATTCGAGGACGTAACCGGATTGTGGTGCCAGTATTGTCCGCGCGGCATTGCCATCATGGAATCGTTGGAAAGACTCTATCCGGACGACTTCATTGGTATTTCAATTCATGATGGCGACGCTCTCGCAACAAATGCATACAACAGCATGCTGTCTTCAACATGGAAGAATACGAACCGTCCTCTTATCATGTGTGCAAGAGACGAAAAGGTGAACACCTTTGACGGCGAAAGCAACTTCAAGTATGAGTTGGACAAGACGGCTTCGTTCGACATCAGCGTGAAAGCTACATACGACGGAAAGGACATCAACGTAACATCCAGCGTTCTGCCCTGTCTGGATACCGACGAGGGCACCGAGTACAGCGTGGCATACGTGCTCACAGCCGACGGACTGAAGAACGAGAAATGGGGACAGGCAAACCGCGTAGGCGAATGGGACGATCAGGTATTGCCTGAATATGACAGATTCAAAGGCAACGAATCTACTATATACGGACTGGAATTCAATCAGGTTGCCATCGACAGCAAAGGCGTGCAGTATGGCGTAGAAGGTTCGCTGACACGTCCTTATACCGTAGGCACAATGCAGACCTACACAGTTACCTTCGAGAACATCTCGCAGCACAAGCTGATTCAAGACAAATCGAAGTTGAACGTATGCGCTCTGATTATCAAGAAGGTGACTAACGGCGACCAGATAAAGACAACCATAGAGAACGCCGCAAAATGCCGCGTAGAGTCTGGCGAGACAGGCATCAAGCAGGTAGACAACGAAGGAGCAAACGTAGTTACCGGCTACTACTCGCTCGACGGACAGCGCCTCAACGCTCCGGCTAAGGGCATTACCATCGTGCGCTACGCCGACGGAACGACACGCAAAGTGCGCAAATAGAATAAAAATAACAGAATAAAAACAATTAAAAACAGAATACGATTATGGAAGACAATTTGAAAATCTTACTTTGTGAAGACGATGAGAACCTCGGCATGTTGCTTCGTGAATACTTGCAGGCTAAGGGCTACGCAGCCGACCTGTGCCCCGACGGCGATGCAGGTTACAAGGCTTTTATGAAGACCAAATACGACATCTGTGTGCTCGACGTGATGATGCCTAAGAAGGACGGTTTCACTCTTGCTCAGGAAATACGCCAGGCTAACGCCGAGATACCTATCATCTTCCTCACCGCAAAGACAATGAAGGAGGACATTCTCGAAGGCTTCAAGATTGGTGCCGACGACTATATCACCAAACCGTTCTCAATGGAGGAGCTCGTGTTCCGTATTGAGGCTATCCTGCGCCGCGTTCGTGGCAAGAAGAACAAGGAGAGCTCGGTATACCACATCGGTCGATTCACATTCGACACTCAGAAGCAGTTGCTCGTTATCGGCGATAAGCAGACTAAGCTCACAACAAAGGAGAACGAACTGCTCGCTCTGCTCTGCAGCCACGCCAACGAGATTCTGCAGCGCGACTTCGCTCTGAAAACGATCTGGATTGATGACAATTACTTCAACGCTCGCTCAATGGACGTGTACATCACCAAGTTGCGCAAGCACCTCAAGGACGACGATCAGATTGAGATTATCAACATCCACGGTAAGGGCTACAAGCTGATCACTCCTGAGGAGGAATAACACAAGCTATATATGAACAAAAGGATAAAGACAGCAGCACTTGCCGGTTTGTCAGCATTAGCACTGGCAAGCTGCTCTTCAACAAACAAGGTAACAAAGGACAGCGACAACGCCACCCGACCGGACAACGCATACATGGACATCGATTCGAAATTCCTCACGTTCTCGAACGACCAGCGTGCCACAATCAACAAGGGCAACACGTTCGCTGTCAACCTGTTCAAGACACAAATCGACAAGCAGAGCAAGGTGCTCTCGCCGCTTAGCGTTTCGTTCTTGATGGGTATGCTGGCTAACGGCGCCGACGGCGCCACGCAGAAGGAAATATTGAAAGCGCTCGGCGTTGACGATGTTTCGCTTCAAGCGCTCAACGAGGCGTATCGCGCATTGCTCAACAGCACCGCAACAAACGACAAGCAGACGACTATCACCATAGCCAACTGCATAGCCGCCGACAAGCATTTCTCGCTGAAGCGCGACTTCCAGAAAACCGTGCTCGGCATGTACGACGCTAATGTGGAGAATCTCGACTTCTCTACGAGCAAGGCTGTAGACAAGATTAACGAGTGGTGCAGCAAGCAGACCAACGGTATGATTCCGAAGATTATCGACCAGCTCTCGGCAGCCGACGTTGCGGTTCTGCTGAACGCCATCTACTTTGAAGGCACATGGGAGGCGCCGTTCGAGAAGGCTGAAACTAAGGAGGAGAACTTCCGCGGATACACTCGCGACATCAAGCGCGTACAGATGATGCATCAGGAGGACAATTTCAGCTATCTCAGCAACGACATCTTCGAGGCTGTCACCCTGCCCTACGGCAACCGCACATACAGCATGACCGTATTGCTGCCTAATGAAGGCGTGTCTATCGAGGAGATGATGAAGCAGGTAGACGCACAGAAGATTGGCTCGCTGTACAGAGACATGCAGAAGTGCGTTGTAGACCTCAAACTGCCGAAGTTCACAACAAGCACAGAGGTGGTGCTT
>ERZ772884.1854-NODE-1854-length-13184-cov-4.705157_pt1 | contig 13184 bp, 16 predicted proteins | sample MGYA00580574_ERZ772884 | MGnify/ENA primary metagenome ERZ772884 (study PRJEB29015, sample SAMEA2737690) | human gut metagenome | biome: human gut; feature: human-associated habitat; material: faeces | place: China | collected 2012 ... | reverse complement strand
AGCGTCTCGCGCAGGGGCGCGGCCACGTGCGCCGGACGGTAGCCGCGCTTGTGCAGCGGCGTGCCGGTCGTATCGAGATAGAGCGTGGCCGTGTCGTGCACGAGCGAGAACTGGATCTGGTACAGCGCGCCGGTCTCGGCAAACCACGTCACATGATAGCGCTGCTTGAGCGACTCGACGACGGCTTTTTTGATGATCTTCTGGCAGTCCGGAATCGAGTGCAGAGCTGAGTCCAGACTGTGACCCTTGACCGGAAATGCGCCGTCCGCCGGAATGAACTGCTCCCACGGGAGTGCTTTTACGCCCTCGAACAGCTGATCGAACGTTTTGGCTTTGAATGTGCCGATGCGGATGAGCACGCGCTCGGCGCACCGCAGGTTCAGGTTCGCCCATGCGAGCGTGTTCTCGTCACCGGTGAACAGCACGCGGCCGTTTTCCGCGTGTACGTCGGTCAGCCTGCCGCCGAAGCGCAGCTCGTCCGCGACGATGCCCTCCAGCCCGAACAGGGTCGGGCAGCATAATGTGAGTTGCATATAGTTTTCCTCCAAAAAGGCTCCCGCCGTCAGAGCAGGAGCCGAAATTTCTTTTTAACTTTTATATTGTATCGGTTTTTGCGGATTTTGTCAAGATTTGCAACGAGATGGGCTATTTTAAATTTGGTGTGGATAGAGGGTAAAACGCATATCCTCCCATGTCTTCTTGGCAGCTTGTCATGCGGATCTCATTGAGTTTATAGTATTCCAGCGTATCCGTATCATACAGCTTTCCATCATCGCTCTCCTGCAGCACCTGAAAGCCCAGCAGAGCGCCTTTATCTGCCAGCTCTATCATCATACTCAGGCGACCATAGATCATGCAGGGACAGTCCTGTGCTTCTTTATTGCGGTCAACAATGCGGAACACCTTCTGCGAATTATTTGCTACAAACTCATCCAGCGAGCCATAGTTCGTGAACGCATTGTCATCCGGCGGTTCCGGCCAACTCCACTGCTTGATCGGCTCATTGGTATTCACATCAAAGAACTTTGTTTCCGGTTCGCCGCCCTCGCATTTCGTTTCAAAGAGACAGTCCGGCATGAACTCTGTTCCGTGCCAGCCTCGACCTTCTCCTGTTTCGGCATTATACTGCGTAAAGTACCAGCCGATACCCTCCGCTTCTCCTTCTTCCTGCTCAAAACGAACATATGGGAGATAGACCATTTTTCTCATTTTTCACACCTCTTTTCCCTTTCTTATTTGAGGACTATTTTGCTCCGGACAAATAAAAAAGTGCCGGTAATGAGGATTTCATTACCGACACTTTTTATCGTGTCATTTGATGACTTTTTAGCGTTACAATATCACTGCTTGTATTCCACACGTTAAAAACCATACAAATGACACGTTAAAACCCCATCGTTTTATCGTCTACACGACACTGCAGATGAACCTCGCTCAGTTTCCGGTATTCCACCTGCGCAGTATCAAGCATCCGCAACCTAATAGAGACAGTCCGGCATGAACTCTGTTCCATGCCAGCCTCGACCTTCTCCTTCTTCCTGATCAAAACGAACATATGGGAGATAGACCATTTTTCACACCTCTTTTCTCTTTCTTATTTGAAGACTATTTTTGCTCCGGACAAATAAAAAAGTGCCCAAACCCTGCATTATACCATACCAATGTCAACTCTGCTAAGTGCAAAATGGAATAGGCTGTAGCGACGTGTAGACGGCGTATGAGGCACGATACGGGCAAGAGTAAGGGGTTCTTTCCGAACTACTTGTCCCTGCCATATTAGCGATTCTGACGCAAATTTTGTAGTATATCACAGTTCACTTCCCTTTCGCTAATGCAAAAACTGCATAAGTCCGGGCATCGAACAATTGTTTGCTTTTTCACTGGAATATGGTATAATAATTACAAAGCAAATGTTGCGTTCAAAGAAAGAAGGCTATTATGAAATTAGAACATGTAACCATTGACGATATGCTTCGTTCATATCTAAAGTCTAATTTCGCTAACCGCAACACACTGGTCATTTGGCCTTTAAGCATGTGTGATTCCGAAGCTGAAGTTGAGACTATTAAACAAGATCTCTTCGAATTCGGTTATCTTCCGCCGAAGAGCTATTGCCGCAATGGATTCTGGATTATAGAGATGCCCACGCATACGGCATGTGAAATCATCAACCGTCATAGTAAAGGTACACTTGCGATGCGTTGTTATTGCGGCGATGAATGTCTCCATGAAAATATGTGATTGTTTGTTTGAGACCTATGTAAAATTACTCATCTATAAAGTCTTGTTTCCGTGTGGAGCTGCGTACAGAGTTTGAGACCTATGCAAAATAAGATGCTTCCAAACCTCAGACAAATCCATAGTGTACCTCAGTTTAAAACCTATGTAAAATCAAACACCTCCAAACTTACCTAATTTCCGCTTTCATCGAGCTCCAGGCTTGAGTCCTATGCAAAATTAATACCTCCAAAACTCTTCTTCAGATTCTTTTTCAGATCATCGAGAATTGAGACCTATGTAAAATGATTCACCTTCAAAACCGCTGTTGATTTCTTTGGCGGTAGTTCATCGTTTGAGACCTATGTAAAATCGCACATCTCCAAAACATGCGGTCAGCTGAGCATGGCCATTCGCTTGTTTGAGACCTATGTAAAATCAAACGCCTCCAAAATCTATCCTCACTTGCAACGGCATCGGCAATTGTTTGAGACCTATGTAAAATTACTCACACTTAAAAATTCTTTTCGTCCCATACCTCATACATAATTTGAGCCCTCTGTAATGCAACATACCAACAAAACTCCTATCATCCTCTTATAGCTTGCAGTTTGAGACCTATGTAAAATCAAATGCCTCCAAACCCTGACCGGTAATGTAGCTGCCGTTCTTGCGGTTTGATTCTTATGTAAAATTAAATACCTCCGAACCGACGTCGTATTTTGATCGGCGAAAAACAGAGTTTGATTCTTATGTAAAATTAAATACCTCCGAACCGTACACGAACTCCCTGTTTACGCTTGTTTTGTTTGAGACCTATGCGAAATCAAACACTTCTAAAACGAATGTCGAGACCCTCGAATTCGACCGGGTTTGAGATCTATGTAAAATTACTTTCTTCTAAACCTTTCCAGAATGATGAAGGATTGGAATCCGCTGCTTGAAACCTATGTGAATATCGGGTCTTCCAACTTTATGGTTGTTTAGGCTCTCCAGAGGTTTGAGACTTATGTAAAACCTTACACCTCTAAATCCCGCCCCACTCCGAGCGCTTGCGCTGTTTGAGACCTATGTGAAATCATTTACCTTATTATCACCGTTCAGACCGGTCATTTGAGCCCTATGTAAAACAACATACCAACAAAACGACATCTGTTGTAGTGAGGTCAACTAACTTGTTTGAGACCTATGTAAAATTAAACACCTCCAAACCTGGCGCGCGAAAAAAATACGCCTCTTCCCCGTTTGAGACCTATGTAAAATCAAACACTCCTAAAACCTCACATTGTCCCCGAATAACTCTGAAAGGAAATTTGAGACCTATGTAAAATCAAACATTTCTAAGACGAACTTCTTTCAATGCCGTTTGAGATCTATGTAAAATGACTCACCTCCAAAACCGACGGCATTCCAACATAGGTTCGCGCTTAGTTTGAGACCTATGTGAAACCATATGCCTCCAAACCCTGATCGGTAATGTAGTTGCCGTTCTTGCGGTTTGAGGTCTAATTACATGCATTTTAGCAGCGTGGTTTGAGACCCTATGGCAAATTACTTTCCTCTAAAACGTAATGTATGTTACAGTTCCGCAGCCGCCCGTTTGAGGCCTATGCAAAATCAAACACCTTCCAATCATCAGCCATCTGGTCGAGAATTTGAGTCCTGTGTAAAAATTATCTACACCTCTAAAGCATATCGTAGTCTTTTGCAATCTGGTTTGAGACCTATGTAAAACGAGATACCTCCAAACCCATCCGATGACCTTTGTTCTGTTTGAGACCTATGTAAAACTATCTACCTCCAATCGGATATGAAATATCCGTTCCATCAGGGTTTGAGCCCTATGTCAAACCTCTTTCAGCGGCTATCCCGTACCGTTACGCGCGTTTGAGTTACTTAACCTTGTAAATTCACAACCATTTTCGCTTATATATAGGAGGCGATTTCTTTGTTTATCATCGGCATTATTGCTGGCCTGTGCCTTTTCGCAACGGTCGTTTGCGTGACCGCTGTTATTGCGGCTGGACAGGCTGATTACAACAAAGCTACTCGGAAAGATTAAGACCTTTCTCTTTATGTAAAAGTCTTTTGGACTGGCTTTTGAGCCCTGCCCTCCACCGCTAGGTTGGCTTTTTGCGTTTGAGACCCATGTAAAACGAAATACCTCCACTCATAGCCGAGATGCGTGCCTTAACCTCGATGAGTTTGAGACCTATGTAAAATCACTTACTTCTAAAACCGACAACTTGTAATGGAGACCGCCTTGCAGGTTTGAGACCTATGTAAAATCACTTACTTCTAAAACCTCGCGTAAAGATTTGAATATTTGAGACCTATGTAAAACGAAATATATCCAAACCGCTGTCGGCGGAAGAAGTGCAAGTACCCCAGTTTGAGATCTATGCAAAATCCTCTACCTTCAAAATCTGCATACTCGTGCCTTGTGCTACACCTTATCATATGAATCCGTTTTTATTGCTAAAGGAGCTGTTCTTCATGTTGTATCCCTACGCCATAAGCCGTGAGAGCGTCAATGGGCATCGTGTCTGGATCGCCAAGAGCCTGCATTTGAAAGGCTGTGTCGCCCAAGGAGATACTCGCCTCGAGGCAATCAAAGAGCTGGAGTCCAATGAAATCGCATGGCTTGAAACCGCCAAGATACTGCATATCCCTCAGTCAAATTAACACCCACACAATCGAAAATTCCTACTCCATCTATACCCTTGCGGTTAGGTGGAGTTTTTATGCAATTTGTTCTTGTGTTACAAAAACCAGATTTTCGGTATTTATATACATAGATGGCTAATACGGAGAAATGTATTCTTGCAATAGATTTCAGAAAGGAAGTGACCACAATGCAGTTAATACATGAACTTTCATGGTTATGGAAAGGAATAGGTATTATTGCGCTTGTAAGTGCCATAGTTCTCATTGCAGCGTTCAAACTGCACAAAGAAGAATACAAAATTGAGATTGCATGCATTATTCTTATCGTAACTATACTGATTGGTATTATTGCTATGATTCTATGCTCTCGGGTTCCGATGCCCATATAAGCAATAGGCATTGCAGATTGATTTTATCGCTACGGTATCACCTTGTGCACTGCTGGCATCGATGGTGGTGATGGCGGGGGCGGCTCCTGAGGCGTGGGATAAATAAGCGCTACAATGCGCTGTAAGCGTTTCTAATCTTCAGTAGTTAAATTTCACATTCGTCCCATTGCCCGTCCTCCTGTCGCATCTGAGGACGGGCAACAGCGTTTTATAATCATTTCTTTATCGACCAGCACGATTGCTGGTAAAGCGCAGCTTCCTTACTCGAAAGCCGCTAAAAACCTCTCACCGGCGATATATTCGCCCATGGCAATGGTGATTAGAGTTTCTCGTACGTTCTGCTGCTCGCCCTCTCATCGCATCTGAGGGAGAGTAACAGCATTTCATCTTCATTTCTTTATCCATCTTCCTCTGCTCATATTGAGCAGAGGTTTTCTTTTTGCGCCGATCATTCAGGCTGATTATCGTCTGCACGACACTGCAGATGAACCTCGCTTAGTTTCCGGTATTCCACCTGCGCAGTATCAAGCATCCGCAACCCAATAAGGATATCATCATCCGGCAGCGTTACGACAGAAGACATCTTACAGCGTCTTGCATCAAAGCTGTCTTCCGGGACATCGCCGCAGAACTCCGGCTTTACGATCACTCGAAAGACCCTGTCTTTGTTCTTCTCTGCAAATCTACTGAACGAACCATACGCATTCCATGTGTAATTGGCTATCCACTCAGCAGCTTCATCGGTATAATATCGTTTCATGTCCTCCTTGCAGCTTGTCAGGCGGATCTCACTGAGTTTGTAGTATTCCAGCGTATCCGTTCCATACAGCTTGCCGTCATCGCTCTCCTGCAGCACCTGAATGCCCAGCAGAGCATCCTTGTTCGCCAGTTCGACCAATGTAGTCAATCGGCCATAAATTGTGCATGAGCAGTCGTATGCTTCTTCATCGAGGTCAACAATACGGAACACCTTCTGCGAATTATTCGCAACGAACTCAGCCAGCGAGCCATAGTTTGTGAACGCATTGTCATCCTGCGGTTCCGGCCAACTCCACTGCTTGATTGGCTCATTGGTACGCACATCAAAGAACTTTGTTTCCGGCTCTCCATTCTCGCATTTCGTTTCGAAGAAGCAGTCCGGCATGAACTCTGTTCCGTGCCAGCCTCGACCTTCTCCTGTTTCTGTATTATACTGCGTAAAGTACCAGCCGGTACCCTCCGCTTCTCCTTCTTCCTGTTCGAAGTGAACATACGGGAGATAGACCATTTTGCTCATTTTATCACCTCCTTTCGCCGTTCATGTTTCATCCGCGTTTTATTCTTATCCAATTAGCGGTACTCCTGCTGCTTCGAAATCCGGATAGATACTCAGACGAATCTCGCTCAGCTTATAATATTCGAGATCATCTTGCTGGTACAGCCTGAAATCCTTATCGTTATAGCATGCTGTCCATGCATTGAAGCCAATCAGAAAATCTGCGTCCGGCAGCGGCACTACCTCCATGATCGTGCCATACTGCGCAGCATCTTCTCCATCTCGAACGAAATACGCGAAAATTTCATCTTCATGCTCTTTTGCAAAAGCTCTAAAATCATCATAATAAATCATGTACGTTTTCCTTTCCGTTTCTTAAATTCTGTTTTTTAGTTCTCACATAATCATTTTTATCATTCTTTATCAGGGAATATCTACGTTCTCTGTGAAGCACATCCTAAACTTCACCCTTTTCTGCTCTCAAACGAATAGAACAAATGTTTGCTTTTCTATCAGGATATGGTATAATAATTACAAAGCAAAACCGCCCACATCCTTGTTTGAGAATTCTGCAATTTCTTCCGCTTCCAAGTGTGTTCTGGCTGGAAAGTGTAGCATGTGTTTGAGTACCATGTAATTTCATCTTCTTCTAAACCCGATGTCGTGCGTCTGACTGAGTCTCTTGAGTTTGAGTGCCCTGCAATTTCTTCGTCTTTGCAGCACAATACAGATGAACCATTTCGGTTTGAGAACCCTGCACATTCGTGATTTTTAACGGCTGTAGGGCTTGAGCACCATGTAATTTTGCTTCCTTACAAAACAGCGGCTCTTTGATTTTCCGATGTTTGAGTATCCTGCAATTTTACACCCTTCCAAACCTTAAAAGACTTGACAATATAGTGAATATCTGTTTGAGCACCCTGCAATTTCACACCCCTCCAAATCGAGTGTGTAACATATAAATGGAACTGAATTGTTTGAGAACCATGTAATTTCACACCCTTCCAAACCCGTCTAGTTGGCGAGTTGACGTATGTTTGAGTACCATGTAATTTTATCTTCTTCCAAACCTGTACATTCGTGATTTTCAACGGGTGTAGGGCTTGAGCACCATGTAATTTCACACTCCTCCAAACCGTACAGAATCAGGCCCAGACGCAGAACCAGGTTTGAGAACCATGTAATTTCATCTTCTTCTAAACCAAACAGCGGGGTTTTTAGCAGCTGTACGAGTTGTTTGAGTACCATGTAATTTTATCCTCTGCCAAACCTACACGGTTCACGAGTTGCGGGCTATGCTGGTTTGAGTGCCATGTAATTTCATCTCCTTCTAAACCGCTTTTTGCTGCATATGCGCACATTTGATGTTTGAGTGCCATGTAATTTTATCTTCTTCTAAACCGGGCCGTCCCTGACAGCCGTCCCCGCTCCAGTTTGAGTGCCATGTAATTTTATCTTCTTCTGAACCCTCAAAACGCTGAGGGTTTCTCATCGACCTCTGCTCAAAGTGAGCACAAGTGCTCCTACGATTTCTTTGTGCCTTTCAAGCAGAAATGTACGCAAAAAATATTGGGCCCTGTTTATTTGAGAACCATACGATTTTACTCTTCTTCAAAGTGGGCTGATTTGATTTGCCATACAAGATATGTTTGAGTACCATGCAATTTTACCCTTCTCCAAAGCTCCATTGGGCACAGCTTGTCCACTGGTTTATTGGAGAACCACGCAATTTTACCCTTCTCCAAAGCGGGAATAACAATGAAAAAGTTTGAGAATCATGTAATTTTAACTTCTTCTAAACCCTGATACCCCCTAATGCAAGTGCCAATGCGAGTTTGAGTACCATGTAATTTTACCTTCTTCCAAACCGCATTTTGCGCTTAATTGTGACAGTTTTGGTTTGAGTACCATGTGATTTTATCTTCTTCTAAACCCGCGTAAGTAACCAGCCATGCACGCGAGTTTGAGTGCCATGTAATTTCATCTTCTTCTAAACCTGCCAGTCCCTTTTGGCAACCAATGACGACGTTTGAGTGCCATGTAATTTCATCTTCTTCTAAACCGAGGGCCGCACGATGCCACCAGGACGCGGCGTTTGAGTGCCATGTAATTTCATCTTCTTCTAAACCCATTTCCCAAATCAAGCGGCCAGTAATAGTGTTTGAGAACCCTGTAATTTCTTCTACTTTCAAAGCCTCAAAATGTTGCGGTTGAAATATTTGCTTCTGCTCATTGTGAGCACAAGTTTATACTCTCTTGTTATCAGGCTCTTTTGCTTTCCAATCCGGCTCCGGATAATACGGTAAGCTCGGTCGGTTTGAGTACCCTGCAATTTTATCTTCTTCCAAACCCTCAAAGCGCTTTTGAGTCAATACATGCATTTGAGAACCCTGTAATTTCTTTCTCTTCCAGAACATACGGTCAACTGTGCATGACCGCCAGCCTGTTTGAGAACCCTGCAATTTCGTCTTGGATTTACCGATGCTTTTCGTGGCTTGGTCTGGTTCTGCGAGTGCGGCTTAACTTCTGCATTGTATGAACATCGTTAGCTTGCGGATTTGCAACTTTCAATCAAAAGCAATCCATGTTTCTGCATTTGAGTGTCCTGCAATCTTTCATTTTTTCTAAGTAAATGCTCTAAATGGGAAACAGACCGTGAAGTTTGAGCGTCTGCAATTTCACCTACTTTATTTAAGCATTCTTCGACTCCATTTTTGCATTTTATGCAATAGAGGTAAAAGAAATTCATTATTTGAGTACCCCGCGATTCCATTTCCAAATCAAATTCGGAGGATTATTTATGTCTCAAAAGACCTTAATCGACAAACAGACTATTCTTTTGCAAATCAAAGATGTTATGTTTTCATCGGCATTGGCTGGGGCGCAATGTTGGCTGTTGATGCTGCATGTGCCATACTGGCCCTCGAATCTCCTGTTTTCTGCCGTATTAACGCTTTTCCACTGGGGAGCATTTATCTTTGCTCCTTTGTTTGTCGCCAGCGCAGCATGCAATCTTATTCAACTGCTTGCTATCCTTGTCCGAAAAGCCGCTCAAATCGTGAAATAAGTGAACGTGCAACATCCAAAGGTTTCTTCCACTTCCAAAGCGTGTTCCGGCTCGAAAGCCAGTTTAAGCATCATGCAATTCCATTTCCTTTCAAATATCGTGCCGGCAACATCAGGGGTTTGAGCACCATGTAATTTTACCTTCTTCCAAGCCTTCAAAACGCTGAATGTTGGATATAATCTTTTCAAAATACTTGAGATTAACCAGTTGTTTGAGTACCATGCAATTTTGCTTCCTTACAACGCTGCGGCTCATCTTGACGTTTGAGAACCCTGCAACTTCACACCTTTCCAAACCGGAAATCCATTGGCACGTCGAAGAAATCCGGTTTGAGCACCATGTAATTTCACGTCTGTCAAACCCACGGTGCAGCATTCGGAACATTTTTTCGAGTTTGAGTACCCTGTAATTTCATCTTCTTCTAAACGGGCAGTCAAAGTATAACATGCATTTGAGTGTCCTGCAATTTCTTCCACTTCCAAAGCGTGTTCCGGCTCGAAAGCCAGTTTGAGCATCATGCAATTCCATTTCCCTTCAAATATCGTGCCGGCACCGCCAGTGGTTTGAGTTCCATGTCATTTTGCTTCCTTGCAATACGGCGGTCACTCGTGATTATCAACGGATGCAAGGTTTGAGTCACCGCAATTTCTTTCTCTTCCAAAATCTCGAAAATACTGAGGTTTGGATATTAACGGTTGCCTTTGGCGTGTTACCGAATTTGAATGTTTTGTAATTTTTCTTTTCCGAACGTGCAAACTGCACCAATGGCAGAAAATTGTGTTTGAGGCCCTGTAATTTCTTCCGCTTTCAAAAGCTCTTTACCGCCAACCCAACCATACTCAGCCAGTATTCTCTTTTTGTTTGAGTTGATCTGTAATTCCAGCGCATACCGCTGATTTCATTCTTCACTCGTTTGAGCCCCTGTAATTTTCCCCTTCTAAAACATCCTCATTTACGGATTTACATCTTCATTTATTTGAGAACCTTGCAATTTCTTCTGTTTTCAAAACTACTTTTGCACAAAATCATCTGTCCGGTTTGTTTGAGTACCATGCAATTTCTTATATTTCCAAACCAAACCTTTGTGTAGCACGCGGCACGGTCGTGTTTGAGCCCTATGCAATTTCCTTCTTTCACTGACTTACGATGCCGAGTTTGTTTGAGCGCCATGCAATTTCTTCTGCTTCCAAAACGATTAGACGCGGATAAGAGAACGGCATGATGCTTGAGAACCCTGTAGTTTTATTTTCTTCCAAACCCAACACATTTCTATCGCAATTGCGATTATAGTTTGAGCACCATGTAATTTTATCTTCTTCCAAACTATCAAAATGCTGAGGGCTTGGCATCAACCTCTGTTCATTGTGAGCACAAGTCTATTTTCTTTTGCAACCAAGCGTTCGTGATTCGAGTTTCCTATTTGGACCCTTTGGGTACCCTTCTTGAGAGCCTTGCAATTTTTTCTCTCCTATTTGAATGGCCTGTAATTTTACTTTCTTCCAACCCAAGGTGGCGACTTAGGAGCGATATTGTACATCGTTTGAGAACCATGTAATTTACTCTTTTCCAAAGCACTTTCGCCGTGGTAATCTATGGTTTGAGTATCATGCAATTTTATCTTCTTCTAAACCTATCTCCGTAAGTCAATCGAAAAGGATGTAGTTTGAGTACCCTGCAATTCTTTCGCTTCCAAAACATTGCTTTGTTTGCTTCAGATGGCGGCGTCGTTTGAGCACCCTGCAATTCTATTCCCTTCCCAATCGCGTGGACGCCGTTTCCTCATTCGCAAAAGATTTGAGAACCCTGTAATTTTACTCTCCTCCAAAACGCAAGCCAATTATCTATTGCTTTCACGCGGGTTTGAGTTTCCTGTAATTTCTTTCTCTTCCAAACCTTCCGGCGGCGTATGTCTTCTTTATCACGCGTTTGAGTTTCCTGCGATTTCAGCCGTTTGAGAACCCTGTAACTTTATCTTTTTCCAAACCATAGCTGCTCAGGTGCGAACACACTCGTAAGTTTGAGATCCTTGTAATTTATCTTCTTCCAAACCCTCAAAACGCCGTGGAGCAAAGTATAACATGCGTTTGAGAACTCTGTAATTCTATTCCCCTCAAACCAGTTGGCGAGTCCGGCACACCACACATCCAGCTTGAGAACCCTGTAATTGCTTCCGCTTTCAAAGCTCGGCTGACTGCTCTCGTCGCGCAAGGGGATTTGAGCACCCTGCAATTCTATTTCCTTCCAAACCGTTGGTAGACGCGGTGGTTGCACTGGATAAGTTTGAGAACCTTGCAATTTTATCTTCTTCCAAACCGGCTAACTGTTTTCAGCAGCTGGACAAGCGGTTTGAGTACTATGTAATTTTATCTTCTTCTAAACCGGTAGTCCACCTTCCTGGTTTGAGTACCATGTAATTTCTTTCTCGTCCAAACCAGTGCCTCCGCCGATGAGGTTTGAGTATCCTGTAATTCTATCTTCTTCCAACCCGGATCACCTTCCGGAACGAGCAGCTGCAAAGTTTGAGTACCATGTAGCTTTTTCTTCTCCAAAACGAGTGGATCGGTAGCAGCACGAGTTTGAGAACCATGTAATTTTATCTTCTTCCAAACCGAGAGTAGGGTAACACCCAAGTAAAAGTAGGTTTGAGTACCATGTAATTTTATCTTCTTCCAAGCCAAATGATGCCGCTACTGCTAACGGTCGCACGTTTGAGTATCATGCAATTTTATCTTCTTCCAAGCCCTCAAAACGCTGAGGGTTTGGACATTAGCCTCTGCTCAATGTGAGCACAAGTCAACATATAAAGAGGTAACCGCTCATGAACTATCTCTACTATATCGGCTACGCCTACACCGTTTATGTTGCCAAACAGAACCCTGTTAAGGGCTTTGGCGAAACCAACATCATCCGCGATCACGAGTTGACAACGGCAGACATCGTTGAACTGCAGCAGTCGCTCGGAAAGAACCTGATCGTCAATAACCATCTTCAGGCCGTTCGTCCCAACATCTGGTCCCCTCCTCAGCCGCCGCAGGCGGATGTTGTGCTGACCAGCGTGACGCTGCTTTCGACAATGCGGGAATAATACTGTCTGAACAATAATGCCTTTCTCGGCGCTTTACAGGCCGGCATTGCCATGCTATACTGTTTACAGTGATTAGTGTCGCAGAAGCCCGTGAGGCCTGTGACCTGAAAGGAAGGCTTTTTAGGGTCTTCCTTTTCTTTTTTATCAAGAACTATCCCGATTTACAGGAGTTATCGCCTATGCCCAGTAATATACCATCAAAGTCCGATAAAAACGGCGCAGCCGAATTCATCAAGCACCAGAAACTATGTGACTTGGATTACTATTCCCGCTTTTCGCGCGAGGAACTGGAAACCAAGCACGCCGATATTCTGCATCTGTACGAGGTCCTTAAGAAAGACACCCGCGTTTGGATTGCCTTATCGTTCGCCCTGATTCCGGTTAGTGCGGTTATCTTATGGGACTTTTATCTGCTGCTTGCCAATCCCGCCTATGCCTTTTACGCATCAAAAGATATGAACATCGCAGAGATTATAGCTCTTCTCATACATATCGGAGCCCTTC
>ERZ772884.1853-NODE-1853-length-13190-cov-3.490978_pt1 | contig 13190 bp, 12 predicted proteins | sample MGYA00580574_ERZ772884 | MGnify/ENA primary metagenome ERZ772884 (study PRJEB29015, sample SAMEA2737690) | human gut metagenome | biome: human gut; feature: human-associated habitat; material: faeces | place: China | collected 2012 ... | reverse complement strand
AAATGCGTTTCATCAGTTCTCCATCAATACAGCGATTATGCTCAATGCCGTAGGACTCAAGGTCAATATCTTCAGCACATGTAGCCATTTCAACATCCCAACCTTGGTCATGCCATGCGTCTCGAATTTTCTTAAGTCCTTGTACAATCTCTATTCGTTGGGCATAATTAGCTTCTGCATTTTCAACATCTTCCTTTGTGAAGAAAATAGTTTCCTTAACAAGGTTATTCTGAACCTTGCGGTATGCTTTTACGTCAACAAAACTGAAAACCAATTTATTAGTGTAGCCTTTCAGTTTGTTTCCGATATGCCATATTCTTGTAAGCAGTTCTCGTGGCCCAATGGTTGAAGTGATGATCAAAGGATCAAATCTCCAAATGACTTTTTCCCTACCTATTGTGTCTGACAAATTCTTGAATGTTTCAATACGCTCTTCTACAGAAGGTACATTAGGTTCAAAGCCTTCCTTTATATAGTCATTCAGTGTCACTTGGAAGTAATAATGAATACCCATTTCATCCAATATATGAAGATAGGGCATTATTGGTTTGGGGTTCTTTGTCCAAAACACAACAACTCTACACTCACTGAAAGAGATATACATCTTTTGCTGATTGAACGGATTGTACCAAGCACAATAGCCTTTTGCCAAGCGGTTGAAAAACCACTTGGCGTAAAAGGCTGGTATATCTGTTGAACGACTGGCAGAAATAATGACAGGAGCTGTTGCTTCTACATTATCACCCTGTTCTGTTAAAATTATTACTTTATTGTTCATTTTAATCTGCAAGAAATATAATAATCCTGTTTTTCTAAAATATTACCACATATAGGACAGCCTTTAGATGGATTCCATAATTCTGCACTTCCGTTACAACGGATGCATTTAACATTGTTTGTACTATTTTTATATGCTAATATTTTTCTTATTTCACCTCTCTTTGTAAAACCAATGAACTCTGAAAAATTAATAAACTTTGCATACTTCCTTCTATGAAGAAATCTAAACAACTTGTCCCAAAAAGTTTCTTCTGTCCATATAACGGCATCATGAATTAAATTCTTTCCAAAATATTTTGATTCTACACCTTTAACAACTTCATTCTGAAACCACAAAACATCATTTTTCATGCACTCTTGAAATTCTTCAGGAACAATTTTCATCAAAATATCAGCCAAATATTTATCTTTCTCAAGAGGATACTCATTTGCGCTTAAGTATATATCCCTATATATCCAATTCTTTGTAAAGACGTGATTACATTCTGTACATTTATAAAAATGTCCAGGACCAGAAAGTAAACTATTGTCTCCATCTTTAAATGATAGAATGCTAAAGCCACATCTGTTGCATTTGTAATTATACAATGTCGCCATCTTTTCTATTTAAAGTTCATTTCGCAAAGTTTTACAATTGACCTTTAGTCAAATGGATGCAAGCCATCTGACTAAAGGCTAAAATGTCATGAAACAACTTAAATTATATTATTCATAGGATTTCGATATTTTTTTTATGGCAAGTATGGTTTTTTCTATATCTATAGGTTTATATGCTTCATTCTTCCATTTCATATCCTTCCCATTTTTGCTAATAGAATCGTTTTGTCCAGATATGAGGTTCTTACGGAATATTTCCAAAAGTTCTATTTCTGATTTTCCAGAAGCATATTTCGGATCTAATACCCATTTCAAATCTTTTACTATCTGCTTGTATGCAAATTCATTAAGTCCAGGATTGATTTCCCTTATAAACGCAGCTATTGCGTCGACATTCTGAATTTTGAATGGCAATTTGCCCACACCTGACTTCTTGGTTGCAGGCTCTGCATTGGTACTTGAGTCCTGACCAGAGAACAAATTTCCAAAGAAGTTTCCTATTTTTTTTATAGGACTCATTATACCAGACTCTTCTGCTTGAATATTGAAGTAAGCAAAAAAATTATCTCGTATTTCCCTGGAAATATTCAAGTCATCAAGCATGTAACGGAATGAGACGGGGTCAGCAACCTTTTTTTCTAGTTCAAGGGCTACTAACGCTTTGTCACGATAATCTTTTGCGCTTTTCTTTGTAAAGTCCTTCAATACGCTCTTTACCACATCAGAGAGTTCCATGGTTCGTGATTCTGGCAAGCTTAAGACATGTTTCATCTCCTTGTAGAGATTTGTTCGGGTACTTATTAAATTTTTTAATATATACAGATATGCCTCAAAATTGCCTTGGGCGGCCTCTAGTTGCAATGCGGATTCTATGTAGGAGTCGTTGGTTCTCTTCTGTCCATGAGGCAACGTGTTTATAACAGATTGAACATTCTTACGAAGATCTGTGTTCACTACAGGCGCACCAACACCATTTGATTTGATCTCAACAGGTTGTTGTATAAAAGGCCATTCTCCTTTTGGCTCTGTATTATAGAGAAGTGTACAGATAGCTCTGTAATTCTCACCAAATGATGGAAGATTTGCAATGGATGCGATTATCGGTTTCGGAATTTTTACGTATCCTATCGTAGCTCCCCACAATGCAAGTGAGTAACTGTAGTCAGAGTATGAATTATCTTCACAAAACTGCACAATAGCATCAAAGTCTTCTCCCTTAAGAATAAAAGCTGCTAAGGCCTTAAGGATGAGGTTGTCTTGCTCTTTTACATCAAGCGGAGTAAAGCTCTTGATGTTCTGTCTCAAATCATTCATGAACTGTTGAGCAGGGCTACCTTGCCATTGCCAATTCAATGATTCCCATATGTTTTTTGCGGAGAGAGTAATTTGAGTCGCAATATTGAATCTGTCTGTACGCAAGGTATCAGGAGTCGGCGCAGTACCATGCCATAATATAGTATCAATAAACTTGTTGAATAGCATTGTTTCCTGAGTGTCCTTTGTAAGCATGCATGTTTCGTATGTAGGATCCAAATCAAATGTGTTTGCCACATTAAATTCGGAAACATATTTCCTTTGATCCTCCTTCACAATCTGAGAAGTATAAGACTTCAAACTATCGCGATACGCTTCGATGTTGTCATATCCATATTGACTTAGTGAGACGTAAGAGCGCAGTCCGTTCTTTTTCATGAAATTCGTTTTGAGAACATTCTCCTCATCATATAAATTCAGCAACTTATTGAGTGCATCCGAAGGAATTGCAAGTTCTGTGAGGGTATTATTCCACATTTCCTTACATCTTTTCATGGAAGGATCAAACTTACGAAAGTCAGTATCTAACTGTTTTAATTCTTGGTAGAAAGAACTATTACCGAAGCCTCCATTATTCTTGAGAGTTGCGACAATATCGTAGATTCTTTTCTGAATTTTGAGTAAGATTGCACTATCAGAGGATACAGATTTGGAAATGCCAAGATAAAATCCCAAAATGAACCCTTTAACGACATTTAATTTGTTGTTCTGGAGAACTTTTGCATCATAATCCTTGCATGCATCCTCTACATGAATATTCAATCCGAACAAATTAGCCAAATTGAAATCTCCTTTGCAAAGGTCAAACTTAAAGTAATCTCCAAGTTTGTTTGTCAAACTATCAGAACAACTAAGTCTAGAATGATTTAAATCCTTGACATTATAAAATAATATTCTCGTGTTGAAAGGGGAAAGATTCAAAACATTGTCCAGAGAATACACATGAATCTCATCATTTTCGAAAATATGAGTCAACGGAGTTGTCTTTTCGTCTATATCAACTTCAAGAACGATAGGACGACTATCGTGTTCGTCATCCCTTATCTCGAAATAAGGGATTTTCGAAAACAATATCAAAACATTCTTGAACGGAATGAGATCCAATCCGCAGAATGTATTATATCCATAGTTCCTTGCATTGTAGAACGATAATGGAGCAATACATTCTGTCGATAGAATGTTGTCTATATTAAGTGAAGATGTTGCTATAAATAATTTCATTACAGTCAGTGATTAAATAATATCAATTTCTTCGTTGTTGTTGTATATAGGATTGTCCTTCTTTGGGAAGAGTGGAGATAAAGATGATGTGTATCCTAAATAAAGACGTTCACTACACCTCGTCATAGCCACATAAAGTGCTGCACGCTTATCTGTACTCTTATCACATCCTGGGATAAAGACATCCTTGAATTGGAGTCCTTTTGCACACCACCAAGTCATAATTTTGGGGTTAGAGGAATGGAAATCCAAGTCCATTTCAGTATCTTGATTGGCATTGTACTTGAATTCGCACGTGATGCCTTTTCGCATCAGATAATCCTTGACATATTCTACAGACCATTCGCCCTTGTCATCCGTATTGAATGGCAATAGGATTCCGACATTCGTTAAGGATCTATTTTTTATGATGTTCGCGATTTTATCGAGTTGTCCATCATAACTATTTGAAGAGATAAGGTTGGGTTTCTCACCGTGACGCTTGCACTTGAGAACCAAGTCCTCTACATTTCCTACCTTCTCGCCAAGAGCTGCGACTTCTTGAGTCAGTCTGTAGTTGAAATATAGAGGATCTGGAGCAATGCCCATATCCGAAGCCGTGCGTTCAATGGATTTGGTCTGGCCTCTATCGCCAAAGCCCATAATCGATTGAGCAGTATCGCCAAAGAACAAGCAATATTCCCCATACTGTTTCATTTCATTAATTTCTTCCTTTGTAAAATCTTGGCATTCATCAACTATGAGGTATTTCACTCTTCTTTGATTATGACGCCATTGATGGTAATGATATACATTTCTAAGTCCCAACTTTTTCAAACCATCCTCAAAATACTTTCTCAAAGACTTGGTATATACGATAATTGTATAACTTTCACCGAGAGCTGCAATTTGCTTTGCCTTATGAAGGGCAATAAGCGATTTGCCGCTTCCTGCACTACCGGAAACAACCATAGACTTGTTATTCTTTCTGTCTATCAGCTGCCTCTGAAAATCATCTAGACTTGAATAGTCAATGAAGAATTCTGAATCGAAATCTGCCATATTATTTTAATTTATTTGATAGTACATGAGTTATATTCGGTTTTCCCTTTGGATGACACAACGATATTCTCAGCAAATGGTTTCTTCCCAATTATCCGGTAGATAATCTTGCTTATATCGTTGTTCTTTGCAGAATGAGTTACTCTTATCTCCTTCTTGAAAAAGCATCCATTTATACATTTGGACTCTTTGTCCTTGCATGCAGTCGGGTATATTGTTGCGAATTCATCGTTTTCGGCTACGAATTCATTCAATTCTGCATTAAGCATGTACGGAATGAATTTTTCCGTTGCCGGACTTTTTATTGTTACATCTTCTATCAGCATAATGCCTTTGTCTGTTAATTTAGAAGACAGCATGCTTGCCGTTTGTTTGTAGGCCTTATTTTTAATACGCCTTTTTGCTAGCATCTCGCAGATTGCTTTGCATGATAGAATCAAATCGTATTTGTCTGATAAGACATCTGATACGAGATTTAAATCGTTCTCGCTTTCAATGAAGACTGGACCTATTCGGTAATCAATCTTGAGTCTGCTGTGTTTCTTAAACTCTGCCATAATCTTCTCAAAGAATCTTAAGGCCATTTGGCTTCCGTCTATTGCTAACAGTTTGACGGATTTCAATGATGGTTCGTACTTCTCGAGAAAAGATAGAAGTCCCAAAAGATCGCCACCAGTGCCACATCCTAAATCAAGGATACTGACAGAAGTCCGTTCTCCGACTAAAGAAAGATAATTGCTGTTTTGGCTGAATTCTTCAAAGATTGATTTTACTTCGACAAAACTTCTCGGGAAGTATGTGCCGAGGTATACTTTAATCTCGCCTGTGTTCAAATTCAGATTGTACTCAAACCTGGAATGGTTGGGAGAGTATTTCGCACCAAGGTCAAAAAACAGATATCTGTCTAACCAATTGGGAAGGTCTACATCTGCAAGTGTGCCATCAGAAGGAATGCTGGCGGATTCTTCTATGTTGGGATTATCTTCAAGTGTTCCCTCTTCTGTTTGAGATACAATACGCTCTCCTGTCTGCCAGTACAAAATATCATCCGACATCCTTGCCATGTCTTTTTGCAAGAATCTGTACAGACGCTTTTCTTGGTCAGGTGCAATCCGCCCTTTTAAGAGCACGACAAACTCATGATCTATGTGCTTCATAAAGGAGGGATACACTCTCCCAAAATCTATTGGATTAAGGGCAAAAACCTCTATGTCGTTCACCCCAAAAACAGCATTGATAATTTGATGTGCATACTCCTTCAAGGGTATCAAATCTGCACTTGAGTGTAACGCATTTACCTCATCCGCTACACTTTGACTCTCTATTTCTTTTGGATCTATGATATCTTCGGTTTGGGGCAATTCTGACAAGCTTTCTACTTGGTGCAATGTATTAGGTGCTTCGCTGAGCGCATCTTTAGATAGCTTTTGGACATCTTTTTTATGCCCTCAAAGATCTCTTTCTTGTTTTCCTTGGGTGCCTGTGATTCATAAGAGACATTGCTGAACTCTGTTAGATAGTATGAATTAAGATTAAGAAGTTCAGCCAAATTCACCATAGCCAACGGATTTAAATCAGTCTTGGGGCATGTAATGTCATCCAACTTTTCGATGAAATGAGCGTCATCGGTTATGTGTAGCCATGATTTGTTAGTTGCACTTAAGTTGTTTTCCAATTCAATGGGTTGATGAAATATAATAAGATGGGGGACATCCTTGATTTGATTTTTTTCAACCCCCAAGACATTAAGTTCTTTCTTAACTGTCGAATGGTTTATTCGTGCTTGTTGGAGGACTGTTTTTCTTGAACCTCCCTTGATAGTTTTTCCATCACAAGTCCATTCTCCGTTTTCATTGGCAACAACTTTACCACAATAATTCTTAAATTCGATTGAGATGATAGCATCCTTCTTTATAAACAACGCATCTAATTCGCATCCGATGTTGTAGTTGCCGACGAACACACAGAAATCCTCCAAATTCTCATAATGAGCTTTGAGTTGCCCACATAAGAATCTGAATTGTTCTCTTTCTGCCGTGTTATCGTAGTTCCCTACTCTGAATGCTAAAAGTCCTCCCATTGTTAAACTTCAATGAAATTTATGTAATCCCAATAATATTAGCGCCAATTTTTCCTTTGAAAGAATTGCCAATTATTGGCCTCAAAGATAGGAAATCTTATTCAGACGAAAGAATAAATAATTGGAAATCTTTACTTTGGGCATCAAATTTATGTAATTAGAGGCGATTTGCAGTAACCAACGCTACGAATCGCCTCTCATTGTCATTATATGGATAAACCTTGTGACTTCTTTTTTGCTGATGCTCCTAACTCCAACTTCTGTGTTCCGTCCCGATTCGTAAGTTAGTCAGCACAACCATTGAAAAAATTGCTCGCCAAACTGATATTCCTACTACTAAAGCTGGTATAGAGAGAAAATCGGTAAAATGATATTAAAGGCGATATTTGGAAAATAGTAATTGATATCTATATAAAATCAAGTACGTGAAAAAATCTGCCATATCTTCCAGTATTGCTGTACGGCGCTCATTATCAACATTGTAAAGGCTGGAAGATATGGCTGAGAAGGGAATATCTGCCAGCCTATCTGCCAGCCTCAACTACTTATCTTCCAGCCTGAACGGGCTATATACCAGCTTACTGCCCCACCCTCTTCACAAGATAGCGCGTGCAGGTTTCGCACTTGCGGCGGCGCATGCCTGGCATGTTGGCAAGTTTGCGACCGAAGGCGATGAGGGTGTTGACTTGCAGGGAGGAGCCTACCTTCTGCTTAATGACGTCGAAGATTTCGGCGGTGGAGAGCCACTCGGCGGAAGGGTCGAGCGGATCGTCGGCGACGGAGAAGCAGAGGCTGAAGTATTGGTCGGCGGGTTCCTGTATCTCGTAGCGGCGGTTCCAGAGCATTATCTGCTCGGTCTCTGCCTTGTCGAACCAGCTGCGACTACCGTTGCGCAGGAGCTGCAGCGCCTGGGCGAAGAGCTGACGGTGGTCGGGCACACGACTTGTGTCGATGGGCGCCGTGAGTTCGATGCCGATGAAACGACGGTTGCCAGACGGATCGGAGAGAATGTCGGTCATGTTGCTCGTGGCTATGAACGACGCCTTGCGCGGCAGCTCCTCAAGGTGCGTGCCATAAGGTCGTTTCGCCTTTATCGAGGGCAGCTGGATAATGTTCTTCAGAAAACCCTGCTGCACACGCGGCGATATCTGGTTGAACTCGTCGAGGTTGATGAGTAGCTGCTGCGACATGGCGAGCATTACCTGACGGCGGTCGGAAAGGGTGAGGCTGTCGGTGTAGCCCCACTTCAGGACGTCGGGCAGCAGGCGACGGCAAAACGTACTCTTGTGGTAGCCCTGCGGCGAGATGAGCAGCGGCGCAACGCTGTTGCCGTAGAGTCGCGAAGGCTGGTTCTGCCATTGGCTCACCATGGCGAGCAGCCACGTCTTGAACCACTTGTGCCAGAGCGGTGCGTCGGTGGGCACGGTGCGGGCGAGGTCGCCGATATGGTCGTGCCCGTCCCAAGCGCCTTCGCACGAGTCGATACTCTGTGCAGCTCAAGACGGTGTTGTAGCGGAAGGCGTAGCGCATGGTGAGAAAGCTGATCATGCGGTCGATGGGGCTTAGGTCGATGGTTGTTGTATCGTTTTTCATGGTTTTATATGTGTGTGTGTTTGTGGCTATAGCGTTACCGCTGCGCGGGCATGCGATAACATCTATGCGGTAATGATAGTTTTGCTATCCGGTAACAGTTTTACCGGATAGCGAGAATAACGGTTAAAGAGTAAAAAAAACTACAGGAAGTCGAGCTCTTCGCACGAGTTGTCGAAGTCGACGTCGCTGTAGCAGTAGCTGGCGAAGAGACGCTTTATCCACGCCTGCTGTTCGGGCGAGAGCAGACGCTCGCCATGATGGTAGCGGTAGTACATGGTATTGCCGCCGAGATACTCCTTCATGAGCGAACGCAGCGTGGGCGCATCGTGCAGCTTGACGTCCTTGAAGAGAAGATTGAATCCCCACGCCTGTCGCACTATGCGGAGCTGCTTGAAGTGTTCGCACGAACCGTCGGCGTGCAGCGCGGCTGGATAGACAGCGTTGCCCCATGTGCGCGAACCGCTGAGGGCTATGGTGGAGCGAAAGCGGATGCACTCCTCGTGGTGCTGACAGCCGGAGTTGAAGCAGTAGAGCCAGTTGCGTGGGATGTTGCCGCCCTTGATGGCAGCGTTGATGATGTTTGTGTTTTCCATTGTACCGAGTTTTTATGTTTATGTATGTTGGTTAAATCGACGCAAAGGTACAATGTTGCGCAAGCGAAGTCAAGCGTTTTTACGAAAAAGTTTCTGCGAGGCTGGTAGTTTTTGGAAATGCAATACGAAAACTAAGTGCGAATAAAACAGTAGCGGAGGTCTCCGGCCTCCGCAACAAGCGACAAAACTAATGAAAGCATCGTCAACTGCTGCGGAGGCCGGAGACCTCCGCTACTATCTATTGTCAGCATCTCAACATCTCAACATCTCACCACCTCAACATTACTTGATCTTATCGAAACCCTCGCCGAAGACACCCTGGCAGAACGTCTGCGAAACGACGGCGTCGGGGTCGATCGCCTTGATTACGGCGAACACCTCCTGCGACTCATACTTGCGCGTGAGGACGATGAGCACATCTACATTGTTCTTGCTGTACCAGCCCTTACCCTCGATGAGCGTTACGCCGCGGCGCACGTCGGTGTTGATGGCGTCGGCAATCTCCTGATACTTCTTCGAGATGATGAGGAACTGCACCGTCTGGCGCGCACCGTTGATGACATAGTCGCAAACGATGGTGGCTACGAGCGTGAAGGCGATACCGTAGACGATGGTCTCCACGCTGCGGAAGAGCAGGTAAGAGGAGCATATGATGGTGCAGTCGACGAACTGCATGGCGCGACCGAAGCTCATGTTGAAGTACTTGTTGAGCAGTACGGTGATGATATCGGTGCCACCGGTAGAACCATTATGCGAGAAGACCAGACCCAAGCCGGCACCACCCATCGCACCACCTATGAGCACGTGCATGAACTTGTCCTCGCCCGCCGTGATGATCGGGTATGCCTCGAAGAACGGCTGTAGTATGCCGACGAAGAAAAGCAGGACGCCCACACCGGTGACGGTGCGGATGATGAACTGCAGGTTGAGTTCCTTAAGGGCAATGAGCAACAACGTACAGTTGATTACGGCAAGCGAAATCCATGTAGGTATTTCGGTTGCATAGAAAACAAGTGCTGCAATACCAGACGCACCGCCCATAACTACCTTCTCGGGCAGGATGAACGCCGTATATCCAACGGAATACGACAGGATGCCGAGAACGATGAAAAAGAGATCTTTCATGTTACTTTTGGTGCGTTGCTTCAGCGCCGTTGTTTTAACTTCTCCCATAATTTGTAGTTTTTTTTAAGAACAAAGCCATACCCCAAAAAGGGCGTATTGCCTACTTCTGGGCCATGGCTTTGCACATTAGTCTATTGATAATTTTAAGTTTTTACACCTGTTACTTAGCATAAGCTACAGAACGAGTCTCGCGGATGACGGTGATCTTCACCTGTCCCGGATATGTCATCTCGGTCTGAATCTTGTTAGCTATCTCGCCAGAGAGCTTCTCTGTCTCCTTGTCGTCCATCTTGTCGGCGCCAACGATTACGCGGAGCTCGCGACCAGCCTGGATGGCGTAAGTCTTTGTTACGCCAGGGTAAGACATGGCGATAGCCTCAAGGTCGTTGAGACGCTTGATGTAAGCCTCTACAATCTCGCGGCGTGCGCCTGGGCGTGCGCCAGAGATAGCGTCGCAGACCTGAACGATCGGAGCGAGCAGCGTGTTCATCTCCATCTCGTCGTGGTGAGCGCCGATGGCGTTGCAGATATCGGGCTTCTCCTTATACTTCTCGGCGATCTTAGCGCCGTAGAGTGCGTGCGGCAACTCGCTCTCCTCGTCGGGCACCTTGCCGATATCGTGGAGCAAGCCAGCGCGCTTTGCCTTCTTCGGGTTCAGACCCAGCTCGGCTGCCATTACGGCGCAGAGGTTGGCTGTCTCGCGAGCGTGCTGCAAGAGGTTCTGACCGTAAGAAGAACGATACTTCATCTTGCCGACGATGCGGATAAGCTCGGGATGCAAGCCGTGGATACCGAGGTCGATAGCTGTGCGCTTACCGGTCTCGATGATCTCGTTGTCGAGCTGCTTCTTCACCTTTGCCACTACCTCCTCGATGCGTGCCGGGTGGATACGTCCGTCGGCTACGAGCTGGTGGAGAGCAAGGCGGCATACCTCGCGGCGAACGGGGTCGAACGCAGAGATAACGATTGCCTCAGGCGTGTCGTCTACAACGATCTCGACGCCGGTAGCAGCCTCAAGAGCGCGGATGTTGCGACCCTCGCGACCGATGATGCGGCCCTTCACCTCGTCATTGTCGATATGGAACACCGACACAGAGTTCTCGATGGCGGTCTCTGTAGCCACGCGCTGTATGGTCTGGATGACGATCTTCTTAGCCTGTGTGTTGGCGTTGAGCTTCGCCTCGTCCATGATCTCGTTGATGTAAGAAGCGGCGTCGGTGCGAGCCTCGTCCTTAAGGCTCTCCACGAGGCGATTCTTAGCCTCCTCTGCGCTCAGACCAGAGAGTTCTTCGAGCTTCTCGCGCTCCTTGGTCTGCATCTTGTCGAGTTCCTCCTGCTTGAGGGCGAGGAGTTTCTTCTCGTTGTCGATGCGCTGCTGGCACTGCTCCACCTCCTGCTTGCGGCGGCCGAGTTCCTCCTGACGCTGGTTGAGCGAAATCTCGCGCTGCTTCAGGCGGTTCTCGCTCTGCTGAATCTTCTGGTTGCGCTGCTGCACCTCCTTCTCCAGCTCCGACTTCTTGTTGAGGAACTTTTCCTTCACTTCGAGGAGTTTCTTCTCCTTCACTACTTCAGCCTCCTTGTTGGCGGCTTCTACCATTTCATTATATTTTCCCTTAATGACATAACGGAAAATAGAATAGCCTACGATGCCACCTACGATGAGTGCCACTAAGGCTGCAATGAGTGTATACATTGTTCAATTATTTTTTTGTTAGTTACTATTTAATTAAATTATTCGTTCGCAGTTTGCGATGGGTAAAGATACAATCCGTGATGTGCAGAGTGGCAGAGAAGGTAAAAAAGCGTTGTGTGCTGTATACCTTATTATATATAGCAGTTGCTCTTCATGCATCCTTTGTCATCTAAGCATAGACCATCAGACGCCCAGCACCTCTTCAATCTCGGATGTGAGCTTTATGAGGAGGTCCTGATACGGCTCCGTGTTGTTACGCGACTTCTCCATCTCGTAACGCAGGGCTATCTCGATGAGTGCCATATAAAGGATCTCCTTGTCGTTCTTGGGTCCTTTATATCGCTGTGCGTAGGTGTTCATCGTCTTCGTAATCAGACTGGCGGCGTCGCGGTAGAGCGGTTCGTCCTCCGGGCGTATGTTCACCGGCATGTCGGTGTCGTAGACGTGAAGCCTTATGCGCAGCTTCTCTGTAGATTGTTCTGCCATCGTGTGAATGTTTTAAAGCTTGCAGCGAATGGTCTACACCTGCTTCTCGTTGATGAGCGTTATGCACTTGTCGACGTCGCGTATGAGCTTGGCAAGACGCTTCTGCGCCGCCTGCATGTCTCCGTCGGTGATTTCAACCATTCGAGCCAATTTCAGACTTTCGTAGTCGTTGCGCTGCTGCTGTAGCCGGGCTTCGAGCTTCTCGATGCGTTGCTGCTGCTCCGCCACCTGACGACACAAGTCCTCGTTCTGCTTCGTAACACTCTGGTACTGCAGAATCATTTGCCTGACACGTGTCGCAAAATGGTTTATCGTTTTCGATTCAGCTTCCATATAACAGCGTTTATGACTGTCGGCGCATTGGTTCTGCGCCACAAAATTATATTATTTTTACGAATGTGACAAAACTATTGCAAGTTTTTATTGTGGCTGAACACGTTTTTGTACCTGTCTCACGCATTTTCAGCCACAACCCCCACATTACTTCTTCTGCTCAGCGTCGGCACCTGCCTTCGGTTCCTTCTTGGCAAGCATCACCACCTGGAACACGAAGTCGGTAATCCACTTCTGAGAGAAGCCCAGACGCTGGTCGTACTGGCGTATTGCCATTACGGCTTTCAGCACAGCCGGATCGCTGTAGTCGTTCTTTGTGAAGAGGTCGGCTACG
>ERZ772884.1836-NODE-1836-length-13289-cov-4.271195_pt1 | contig 13289 bp, 10 predicted proteins | sample MGYA00580574_ERZ772884 | MGnify/ENA primary metagenome ERZ772884 (study PRJEB29015, sample SAMEA2737690) | human gut metagenome | biome: human gut; feature: human-associated habitat; material: faeces | place: China | collected 2012 ... | reverse complement strand
TCGCTACTACGCTCGGAGTAACGAGCTGCATGGGATAAAGAACATGGAGTCTACCTTATTATAATAAGCAGACTCAATCATAAATGAAAAACGACCGCTCACTTCAATACGAGGAGAGCGGTCTTTTTCGTTCTACCGAGAATTCCGGTCATTAAGGTCACGGTCATTTTCGGTCATTAAGGATTTTTGGGGGTTCAAAATGCGAATACACTGTGTGCGCAATTGATTACCGTTGAGAGTGCCCCGAAGGTTATGGCAATGGCTATGTAATAGTTTTGCTCTATCGTTTTTATATTCCTTCTGTCAGGAATTTGCGAAGATGCAGGTGCGTGATGCCGTCATCATCATTTTTGGTGAGCAGAGGGGTCATGGAGATAACGTACTTCGGGTAGTTGTCCTTGATGGCACGGAGATTGCCAAACTCACGCTCTCTGGTTGCATCGTCGGCTATGATATAGGAAGCTTGCACGTAGATGCGTTCGCCTCCTGGCTTGGTACAAACAAAGTCGATTTCTCCAGCTTGCAGTTGTCCTACATAAACTTGATAGCCCAAGCGTATGAGGTTCTGATAGATGATATTCTCTATCACTTTCTCAATGTCTCCTTCACGTGTTCCCCCGGCAATGGCATTTCTAATGCCGTTGTCTTCAAAATAAAACTTATCGTTGGTTTCAAAGATACGTTTGCCGTGGATGTCATAGCGGTTCACCTTGTGCAGGATATAGGCTTCACAAAGGAAGGATATGTAATTGGTGATAGCTGCCGAAGCAATGGATTCTCCTTGAGATTTCATATATTTGGAGATACTGTTGGCTGAAATGAGTTTACCTGTATTATCAGCAAGGAAACGCACCAGGTTCTCTAAAAATGGCACGTTTCTTATCTGGTTGCGCATGATGACATCCTTAAGTAAGACGGTATGGTAAATATCCATTTGATATTCACGTGCATCATCCTCTTCAAGACCTATCTTTGCCAGACCAGGCAGACCACCATACTGAATGTACAGAGCAAGTGCTTCGTCATTATCTGATAGTTGATGAAATTCCAGAAACTCGTTATAGCTCAGCGATTGGATATAGATTTCCTTATATCTGCCACCGATAAGAGTGCTCAGTTCATTGCTCAGCATGCGAGCATTGCTACCTGTGATGATAATGTCGGTGTTGGGTTCTGTGCGATAACTTCGGATGGAGCGTTCAAATTCCCTGATGTCTTGTATCTCATCGATAAGGATATAGTTATGTTTATCGGATAAAAAGTGCTCTCCGATATAGTCGTTGAGATCCTGATAGGTCTGAATGTTGTCAAACTCTCTTTTCTCCTTATCTATAAAGATGATATTGTTGCAGTCATCTGCCTTCTTACGGTCACGAATCATCTTCATCATGTAGCTTTTTCCTACACGACGTTGACCTACTAATACGATGATAGTCTCCTTACCAAGATACCTTTCTATCTTGTCGATATATGATTGACGAATAATAGTTGCCATATTTTTATCACTTATAAATGAAATTTTCTGCAAATATACGAAAAGTTTCACTTATAAGTGATAAAAGTTATCTATTTTTAGTTTTTATAACTTATAGATGGTATCGTTTCAATGATATTAAATGCTCGTTGTAACAATTAATCTTCCTTCAGATAGCAGTCTTTGATGTATCCGGAATAATGCTTGGCAAATTCTTCGGCTTGTCCGGGAGCGCAAGCTTTCACCTTCTTGGCTGGAATACCCGCCCAAATCTCATGTGCAGGAACCTTGGTGCCATGGGTTACTACAGCACCTGCAGCAATAATAGCTCCTTCGCCAATATCAGCCTTATCAAGCACAGTGGCATTCATTCCGATGAGAGCACCTTTCCTAACTGTGGCTCCGTGGACGATGGCACCATGTCCCACTGATACATCATCCTCCAGAATGCAAGGCATCGTACCGGTTTGATGGATGCAGGCGCAATCCTGCACATTTACCCTGTTTCCACATCTGATGGCATCCACGTCAGAGCGCAATACTGCACTATACCAGATGCTGCAGTCATCACCAAGAATACAGTCACCAGTCAGTACTGCGTTCTCAGCGATAAAACAATTCTTTCCCCATCGGGGAGTCTTTCCCTCTACTGTCTTTATAATAGCCATATTGAATATATATTTAAATTTGGGTGCAAAGGTAATAAAAATATTGAAATCATACGCAGCATTTTACAGAAAAAGGGTTGTAATCCTCGAAAAGATGGATTGCAACCCTTTATACCTTATTATATATAAGAGTTAAGATAACTCTATCATATATTCAAATGTGGAAGCTTATTACAGCTGAGCCAACTCTACAACCTTATCTACTGCAGCGCTCAAGCCGTCCTTGTTCTTACCGCCAGCCTGAGCATAGTGAGGCTGACCGCCACCGCCACCCTGAATCAACTTGGCAGCTTCGCGAATCATCTTACCAGCGTTCAAGCCGTGATCCTTTACCATATCATCGCTGAACATTACGCTGAGCATAGGCTTGTCGTTATAAACAGAACCTACCACGCAGATCATGTTCTCTGGCAATGCCTCGCGAACCTTGAATACCAAATCCTTGGCAGCTGCTGGCTCCATTGGTAATACGGCTGTAACAACCTTCACACCATTGATTTCTTTTGCATTCTCTACAAGCTTATCCTTGGCACGCTCCACAGCCTGAGCCTGGAACTTCTCAACATCCTTCTTCAAGGCATCGTGCTCGTCGATGTACTTTCTGATGACACCTTCGAGATCCTTGGCATTGTTGAACAAGCCCTTCAACGCTACGATGGTATCCTGCAAACCGTAGATAGCCTCCTCGCAAGCCTTGCCTGTCAAAGCCTCGATACGGCGGATGCCGGCTGCTACGCTGCTCTCAGAGATAATCTTGAAGAAACCAATCTTACCGGTGCTCTTGGCGTGAATACCACCACAGAACTCGGCTGATGGACCGAAGCGAACTACACGAACCTTGTCGCCATACTTCTCGCCGAAGAGGGCGATAGCGCCAAGTTCCTTAGCCTCCTCAATAGGAGTATCGCGGTGCTCATCCAATGGATAGTCGGCACGGATCATCTCGTTTACCATGTGCTCTACCTTGCGGAGCTCCTCATCAGTTACCTTCTGGAAGTGAGAGAAGTCGAAACGCAAGGTGTCCTTATCTACATAAGAACCCTTCTGCTCTACGTGGTCGCCCAAAACCTGCTTCAGGCAGTAGTCGAGCAAGTGGGTAGCTGTATGGTTGGCTGCACTTCCCTCGCGGTTCTCGATATCTACGCAAGCCATGAAATCTGCGTTTACATCCTTTGGCAACTCCTTTACGATGTGGATGCTTTGGTTGTTCTCGCGCTTGGTGTCGATAACCTGGATGGTCTCATTCTCGCTAACGAGTACACCCTTGTCGCCAACCTGTCCACCCATCTCACCATAGAATGGAGTGTTGTCGAGTACCAGCTCATAGAAAGAGTTCTTCTTCTGAGTCACCTTGCGGTAGCGCAGGATGTGGCACTCATATTCTGTATAGTCGTAACCCACGAAGTTCTGGTCGCCTTCTTTCAAAACTTCCCAGTCGCCGTTCTCTACAGCAGCAGCATTGCGGGCACGTTCCTTCTGCTTCTTCATCTCCTCGTCGAAGCCTGCAGCATCTACGGTGTAACCATTCTCACGGCAGATAAGCTCTGTCAGGTCGAGAGGGAAACCGTATGTATCGAAGAGGCGGAATGCGCTTACGCCATCAAGCTGAGTCTCGCCATGAGCCTTGAGCTCGTCCATATCGCCATTGAGGAGGTTGATACCCTTCTCCAAGGTGCGGAGGAATGAATCCTCTTCCTCTTTCATCACGCGGGTGATGAGCTCCTGCTGAGCTGGCAACTCTGGGAAGGCTGCACCCATCTGCTCTACCAATACATTGACGAGCTTGTACATGAATGCCTGCTTCTGACCGAGGAATGTGTAAGCGTAACGTACGGCACGGCGCAAGATGCGTCGGATTACGTAACCTGCCTTGGCGTTGCTTGGCAACTGGCCGTCGGCGATAGAGAAGGCTACGGCACGGAGGTGGTCGGCGCAGACACGCATAGCGATGTCAATCTTCTCCTGCTCATCCTTGCCCTCACCATTCTCACCTGTAGGAGTAGTGAAGCCATACTTCTTGCCAGAGATAGCCTCAATTTCCTTGATGATTGGCTGGAAGATATCTGTATCATAGTTAGAGTGCTTGTCCTGCAACATGCGAACCAAGCGCTCGAAGCCCATACCTGTATCGATAACGTGCATTGGGAGTGGTTCGAGAGAACCGTCAGCCTTGCGGTTGTACTGCATGAACACGATGTTCCAGATTTCGATGACCTGTGGGTTATCCTTGTTTACCAACTCACGGCCTGGCACCTGAGCCTTCTCCTCTGGAGTACGAGAATCCACGTGAATCTCTGAGCAAGGACCGCAAGGACCTGTATCGCCCATCTCCCAGAAGTTGTCGTGCTTGTTACCGTTGATGATGTGGTCGGCTGGCACGTGCTTAGCCCAGTAACCTGCAGCCTCGTTATCGCGTTCCAGACCTTCCTCCTTGCAACCCTCGAATACGGTAACATAGAGATCGGCAGGGTTGAGCTTCAAAACTCCAGTAAGATACTCCCATGCCAAATCAATGGCGCCTTCCTTGAAGTAGTCGCCGAAGCTCCAGTTACCGAGCATCTCGAACATGGTGTGGTGGTAAGTATCGTGACCCACCTCTTCGAGGTCGTTGTGCTTACCGCTTACACGGAGACATTTCTGAGTATCAACACGACGAACATCCTTGCCTGGGTCTTTTGTACCGAGGATGATGTCTTTCCACTGGTTCATACCAGCGTTTGTAAACATCAGCGTTGGGTCATCCTTGATAACCATAGGTGCTGATGGAACAATCTTGTGGCCTTTACCTTCGAAGAATTTCTTGAAGGAATCGCGCACTTCATTAGCTGTCATCATATCTTTTTTATATTTATCTTTAATTTCTTTTTCCTGTTTTGGAGAGGGGATTGAGAGTCCTCTCAGAAAATATTTTTGCCCTTTAGGGCATTTTCTTCCGAAAATCTTTGCAAAGATAAGAAGAATTGTTTAATTTTGCAACTAAATTAATTATTTTTGAAATTAAAGACGGAAAAAATGGCAATAATTCCAGATAAAACAACGAAATTGTACTATTCTATCAAGGAAGTAGGTGAAATGTTTGGTCTAAACGACTCAACGTTGAGATATTGGGAAAAGGAGTTTCCTTTTCTCAAACCGAAGGTTGCTGGCAATAAAGTGCGTCAGTATACCGATAAGGATATTGAGCAGGTAAGGCTCATCTACAACCTTATCAAGGTGAAGGGATTGAAGATTGCGGCTGCCCGTAAGTATCTGAACCAAAACAGAACGGGTGCCGAGAAATCTTCTGAAGTTCTCGACACCCTTATTTCTGTAAGAGATCAGCTCAAAGAACTCAAAAAGCAGCTCGATGGACTGGTTTAAGACTTTGAGCTTTGAACTTTGAGCTTTGAACTTTATGATTAGCTAGGGTTACCACGCTTCTTCGCCGAAGACATTCTTGATGGTAACTTTAGCAGCTTCTTTCTTGGTGAGCTGACGGCTCCAGGCTACGCGTGCCTTGGTTGCAGCACCTGCACCGTGGTTGTTATATTCGCTGTAGCGGGCTGTCTGTTCGTTGCTCTGCTTGCCCCAGTTGTGCCATCCTTCTGGACGGATGTGGCTGCCCATTTCGCAATTCATGAAGAGGGTAGCTGCATAAGGGCGCCATGGACGGCCCAGATAAACCTTGTCTACACCTGGCTCGGCGGTAAGCTTGCACTTGTTGAATACATAGCCATATTCCTGACCGGCAGGACTGGATGCGGCTGTGATGTAGCTGTTGGCCTTGCTGCGAATCTCACAATTCTCAAACCATGCTCTTCCCGGACCAAAGATGAAATCGGTGGTTCCTTCGATGTAGCAATCATAGAAGGCTGAACGGTTGTTGGCTATACCTGTATAAACGGTATCCTGATTGCCCAGCAGGCGGCAGTTCTGAACCAGGATATGATCGCCTTCAAGATGCAGGGAGACTGCTTGTCCCAGTTTGGCTGCATTGTTCTCGATGGTGATGTTCTTCAGGGTGATGTAACTGCCCTGTACCTTCAGGGTATAAGTGCGGAATGTGCCTATCGGTTTACCCTTTACTGCAGCTTCTGAATCGAGTCCACCTACAGGCATCTTGATGTTGGCATGATCGTCCCATGTGATGATGGTGTTATCACGGTCTTCACCACAGATGGTGATGTTGGTGAGCCATGAAGGGAGGATGAGTTTCTCCTTGTACACGCCTTTCTTTACGTAGATTACCTTGCTGTAATCCATGAAAGCGCGACATACTTCGATGGCTTCGTCGATGGTGCGGAATTCGCCGGTACCATCACGGGATACTACAATCGTGTCGGGGTTGTCATACTTGTTGGCTTCTGCCAGAGGCAACAGGGTCAACATCATTAAAAATGATAATAATAATTTTTTCATATTGTTTTTAAGTTTTTTGTTTTGAATCGATTTCTATAAAGATGTTGAAATCTGTATGATTTCATAGAGAATCGCCAAATTTTAAATCCGGCGATTCTCTATTATTTATCTTTTCTTTTTTATCATAAACTCCTAAGTTACAGGATTCTCTGTACTTCCTGCAGATCATCAATATTTCGGAGTTGGTTCATAATGGTCTTAACTTCTTCGCGGTCGTGAACACGGAGTTCGATGGTTCCGTCGAAGATGCCGTTATCACTACTGATTGTTATCTTGTGGATATTGATGCCTAACTGGTCACTAATCACCTTACTTACATCCAGCAGCATGCCCTTACGGTCGATACCCTTGATTTCGATGGTAGCATCGAATAGCATCTGCTTGTGCATATCCCATTTGGCATCTACGATGCGGTTGCCGAAACTGGACTTCAGTTTGGCTGCTATGCTGCAAGAGCGCTTATGTATTTCGATGCGGTTCTTGTTGTCGATAAAGCCCATAACGTCATCGCCAGGAATCGCATGGCAGCAGCTAGGGAAGATAAACTGGTTGATGTTCTCCTCGGTCAGGATGAGTGGCTTCTTCTTGTTGAAGTCTTTGCCCACCACGAAAAGATCCTGAGGCTTCACGATGCCTTTTTCTTGAGCCTTCTCCTTGCTCTTGCCCAGGAATGGGATATAATTGCGCCAGCTGCTGGCCTGCTGTTTTTTAGGCTTGCCCTGCAACTCATCGAAATCTTTATCGCCTAGGATAATCTGATGGTCTCCCAATGACTGGAAGAGGGTTTCAGGCTTCTGGATATTATGAAAATCGCATAGGCGGTCTACCACCGATGCACTCATCTCAATGCTGTTCTTCTTGAGCCATTCGGTGAGTATGTTTTCTCCCTTTTTCTGAACCTCTCGTGAATCGCGGCGCAGGATGGCCAGAATCTTGCTCTTTGCTTTGGCTGAACTGACGAAGTTTACCCATTCTTCCTGTACATGCTGGCTCTTGGAAGTAAGAATCTCAACCTGGTCGCCACTTTGCAGCTTATGGCTCAGCGGAACAAGCTTATGGTTTACCTTGGCTCCGATACAGTGGCTGCCCAGGAAGGTATGAATCTGGAAGGCGAAGTCGAGGGCAGTACAGCCTGCCGGCATCGTCTTGATTTCTCCCTTTGGAGTGAAGACGAAGATTTCTGAAGCATAGAGGTTCAGCTTGATGGCATCGAGGAAGTCCATGGCATCCGGCTGCGGATCGTCCAGAATCTCCTTGATGGTGCTGAGCCAGTCGTTCAGCTCGTTCTCATCTTCTGTATATTCACCTTCGTTTCCTTCTTTGTATTTCCAGTGGGCAGCAAACCCCTTTTCTGCTACCTCGTCCATACGGTCGGAACGGATCTGTACTTCTATCCATCTTCCCTGCTTACTCATCAGGGTAACGTGGAGTGCCTGATAACCGTTTGCTTTCGGATGGTTCAACCAGTCGCGCAGACGGTCTGGATGGCTCTTGTAGATTTTGCTGATGGCTACGTAGATATTGAAGCATTCGTTTACTTCGTTTGCTCTCACCTTTGGCGTAAAGATGATGCGCACAGCAAGAATGTCGTAAATCTCATCGAAGGTAACGTGCTTGTTCTGCATCTTGTTCCAAATAGAATAAGGGCTCTTCACACGTGCTTTGATTTTGTATTCTACACCTAACTTGTCGAGTTCTTCGCGGATAGGTGCAGTAAAACTCTCGAAGAGGGTATCGCGCTGCGATTCGGTATCGGCAAGTTTATGCTCAATATTGGCATACTCCTGTGGATGGTCGTAGCGGAAGCTGAGGTCTTCGAGTTCGGTCTTGATTTTGTTCAAGCCCAATCGGTTGGCGAGAGGTGCATAAATATACAAGGTTTCGCCCGCAATCTTGTATTGTTTGTTGGCCGGTTGCGATTCCAGCGTGCGCATGTTGTGCAGGCGGTCGCAAATCTTGATAAGGATAACACGGATGTCATCGCTCATAGTGAGCAACAGTTTTTTGAAGTTTTCTGCCTGTGCTGATGCCTTATCGCCGAAGATTCCACCACTGATCTTGGTGAGTCCATCAACGATTTGTGCCACCTTGGCTCCAAAGATGTTTGAGATATCTTCTACTGTGTAGTCGGTATCTTCTACCACATCATGAAGCAGTGCGGCACAGATGCTCGTTGAGCCGAGCCCCATCTCCTCGCAGGCTATCTGAGCCACGGCGATAGGGTGCATGATATATGGTTCGCCCGAAAGGCGGCGCACACCTTTGTGCGCCTGTCGGGCGAAGTTGAATGCCTTGGTCACTATATCTACCTTCTTGCGGTGTCGCGAACTCAGGTAGGTGTCAAGCAGGTGTTGAAAGGCATCGCCAATCAACTGGTTATCAGCCTGCTCTCTTTCGAGGTCTTTCAAGTTCTGGTCATCCATAGTGGGTCCCTCCAATAAATAATGTTCTTAATTAGACTGAAAAAACTACAGCGGACGTAGTTCTTTTATTTCACTTTGATTTTCTTTCCGGCACGGATACTGTTACCCTTGATGCCGTTCAGTTTGCGCAGTTTCTTAACGGTTGTTCCGTGGCGTGCTGCTATTTCTGAAAGGGTATCACCATTCTTGATGGTTACACTCTTGTTGCCTTGTTTCCTGTTTCTATCTCGCTTGCTGCTCTTCTTGCTGCTCTTCTTGCTGCGTGAAGAAGCGCTGTGGCGACTATAGCTGCTTCGTGGGCGGCTATAGGTTGGCTGTGCATCATTGACATCTACGGTAGCGCGCTTCAGGAAGAGTTCATCGGCTCTGTAAGCACAGATGCTGTCCTGCTGGTCGATGAAACTACCGATGAGGGTAGATGGAAGACGCAATACCATCGGATGGTTCAATCCGTTGATGATATCATGACGATACTGTGGATTCAGATTGCGCAGGTGCTCGATGTTGATGTTCAGCACTTTGGAAATCTGCTCCAGGTGGATATCTTTTGATACTACGATAGTGTCTGTCTTTACTGGCAGTTCGCTTACCATAGGGCAGATGTTATGATCGCAGTAGTAGTTCATGATGTAGTTGGCAGCGATGAAAGCTGGTACATATCCACGTGTTTCCTTTGGCAGATATGGATAGATGTTCCAGTAGTCGGCGTTGCCTTTTGCACGATGGATGGCCTTGTTGACATTGGTTGGACCGCAGTTGTAAGCTGCAATCACGAGGCTCCAATCGTCGAATATTTTGTACAGGTCGCTCAGATAGTGAGCGGCTGCATAGGATGCTTTTACCGGGTCGCGGCGTTCATCGATGAGTGAGTTTACTTCCAGTCCATATCGCTTGCCGGTAGGCAGCATAAACTGCCATAAACCTGTGGCACCAACGCGTGATACAGCTTTAGGGTTGAGTGCCGATTCGATAACTGGCAGATATTTCAATTCCAGTGGCAGGTTGTAAGCCTCTAATGCCTCTTCGAAGATAGGCATGTAGAAGTTACTTGCTCCCAACATAAAACTTACCGAACGGCGTAGTTTACCGCTGTAACGGTCTATGAATTTCTGTACTACCTCATTGTATGGCATTTCGATGATGGTAGGCATTCTCTTCAGACGGTCGATATACACTTCCTTCTCGAAGACAGGGTTTACATCGCGGTATTTGCAGGTTGTATCTGCCATCATGTAAGTCTGTGCATTGTAAAGGTGGAGCAGGCTGTCAAGGTTATCTTCCATTCCCTCAGGCACTTCGATTTCCTCCTGCTTTCCGTCTTTGTCGGTAACGGTGATGATATCATCGTTATCTGTTTCTTCTGTAACGTCGGTTTGGGCATGAATGCCTTGTAAGCTGAACAGCATCGCTGCTGCCATGACTAGTATTTTCTTCATATTGATGTTTTATCTCGTCTATGTTTCTAATTTCTATTTTGCGTTATAATATATATAGGTGTATTCTAACTCCTCACGCATTAAAATGTGAGTGAGCAACTTACGCCGAGGCTTCCAGACCGCAGCGGATTGGCAGTCTTGTTGCCGTTATTCAGCATGGTAGGCTCTATTCTGAGCGAGAGATCATCGGAGATGTCAAATTCCGAGAGCGATGCATCTACGTAGGCATCAATCACAGAGAAGGCATAGATGCCTATCATGACGAAGGTTCCCAAGTCTCTCCAACGGCGATATTTATCTTTTCGCTTGCGGAAGATTTCCTTATAGCGTTCTATGTTCGATTCGTTGATCTGGGCGCCCAAGTGCAGAAACTGATTGTAGCTCTGGGTGTTGGGGTCATCGTCCATAATATCCATGTAGGCTTGCGAATAGTCGTGATACATCTGGTTGTTCCAGGTGATGGCGTATGTACAGCCTACGAAACCGCCATAGATGAAAGGCAGTTTCCAATATTTGCGATTGTATATCTGTCCGGCACCAGGTAATACAAGTGCCAACCACATGGCACGCTTGGTATCAGGTCGCCAAGTTGCCCAGTTGCGCTTTTTGCGTACAGGCTTTGCTGGTTGGGTGAGGCTTGCCAGTTTGCTGCTGTCTTGTGCGGTAAGCATCGAGTCGATGGCTATTTTTGCCGAGTCGGCTGATGCAATGGTTGGCACATCGGTCACTTGTTTTTTTTGTTTCGACTTCTGTGCCTGTGCGCCCATTGGTGCCAGGAGCAGAAGGGTTGCCAAACAGATTTGTGATATACTGAGTTTCACTTTTATTCTTGCTTTAACTGATCGAAAACATTCATGATGTGCTCCAGCTCCTCTTCGTTGGCGAATGGAATGCTGATTTTCCCCTTGCCCTTAGCTGAGCAGGTGAACTGCACTTTGGTATTGAGAAACTGTGACAGGCGGTTTTTGAGTTGTGTAAATTCCTCAGGCATCTGAGCCTTAGCCGTGATGGTTTTCTTACCGCTCTCGATGTCTTCTCCGCTCTTGAGTCGCTGTACCATCTCTTCAACCTTTCTTACTGAGTAGCCGTTCTTCTGTATCTCCTTGAACAACTTGATTTGCAGTGAAGGTGAGTCGAGGGCCAGTAGGGCACGGCAATGCCCCATGTCGATTTCTTTCTTCTGTAGTGCCATCTGCACCTGGGCAGGAAGTTTGAGCAGTCGCAGATAGTTGGCGATAGCTGCACGGCTCTTGCCCACACGTTCTGAAATTTTCTCCTGTGTCATACCCTCGTTTTCCAGAAGGTGTTCGTAGGCGAGTGCTATTTCTATGGCGTTGAGGTCTTGGCGCTGGATATTCTCTACGAGCGCCATTTCCATTACGTTCTCATCGCTGATGGTGCGGATGTATGCAGGGATAGCTGTCAGCCCCGCAAGTTGTGAAGCGCGCCAGCGGCGTTCACCGGCGATAATCTGGAATCTGTTTTCTGAAACCTGTCTTAAGGTGATAGGCTGGATGATGCCTATGGCCTTGATGCTTTCGGCGAGCTCATGTAGGGCTTCGTCGTCAAACTCCCGGCGTGGCTGATTGGGATTCGCCTCAATCTGGTCGAGAGGAATTTCATTGATGGTACTGCTGCCCTGGGTGCGCACTCCCTCGGTAGAGATGAGGGCATCGAGTCCGCGTCCTAAAGCGTTGCTCTTTGTACCGTTGTTGTATTTCTTGTGTACTGCCATTTTTTTACTTTTAATTTTGAACATTGAACTTTCTGAAGGGGTTCAATTTCCAAATCTTAACTATTCTTGTTGATAATCTCCTTTGCCAAGGCCAGATGGTTCTTGGCTCCATTGCTTTCTGCATCGTAAAGGATAACTGGGAGACCATGGCTCGGACTCTCGCTCAGCTTCACGTTGCGCTGGATAACGGTCTTGAACACCAATTCCTGGAAGTGGCGTTTCACCTCGTCGTATATCTGGTTGGCAAGGCGTAGACGACTATCATACATGGTGAGCAGGAAACCTTCTATCTCGAGTTTCGGATTCAGCTTGCTCTTGATGATCTTGATGGTATTGAGCAATTTGCTGATACCTTCAAGGGCGAAATATTCACATTGGACTGGGATGATGACACTGTCGGCTGCTGTCAACGAATTGACGGTGATGAGGCCGAGCGAAGGCGAACAGTCTATCAGAATGTAGTCGTATTCGTCACGGATAGGCTGCAGTAATGTCTTAATCACCTTTTCGCGATTTTTGAGATTCAGCATCTCTATCTCGGCACCTACCAGGTCGATATGACTAGGAATGATGTCGAGTCCATCAATGTCGGTGGTGTAGATGGCATCGCGCACGTCTGCATGGTCGATGATGCATTCGTAGAGCGAGCAGTCTACCTCGCTGATGTCCACGCCCAATCCACTGGAAGCGTTTGCCTGTGGGTCGGCGTCCACTACGAGTACAGTTTTCTCTAGCGTGGCAAGCGATGCTGCCAAGTTAATGGTGGTAGTAGTCTTTCCTACACCGCCTTTTTGGTTAGCTAATGCGATGATTTTTCCCATTTTCTTAGTAAATTTTCGGCAAAGATACAAAAATATTGTGAGAAAGTCGCTATCTTTAAAGGTTTTTTCGTACTTTTGCACCAAAAAGAAAGATATTTTTATGGAAAATAAGAAACCGTTAGTATTAATTTCGAATGATGATGGCTATCATGCCAATGGAATCAAGACCCTGGTGAACTTTCTGAAAGACTGGTGCGACCTGCTGGTTGTAGCACCGGAAAGTGCCCGTTCGGGATTCGCCTGTGCCTTCTCGGCTACTACTCCCTTGCGCCTGAAGCGTCGCCACAATATGGGGAATGATGTTGAGGTTTGGTCATGTAGCGGCACACCGGTT
>ERZ772884.1835-NODE-1835-length-13291-cov-6.994862_pt1 | contig 13291 bp, 7 predicted proteins | sample MGYA00580574_ERZ772884 | MGnify/ENA primary metagenome ERZ772884 (study PRJEB29015, sample SAMEA2737690) | human gut metagenome | biome: human gut; feature: human-associated habitat; material: faeces | place: China | collected 2012 ... | reverse complement strand
GCGACGACAGAAAAAGGGCGTATTTTCGATTGTTCATCGATGATGATGCCAGGGATTTTAGGATCCGCACCGACGCTGAGCGCGCCAACCTGTACACCTGTTGTCACCCATAAATAATTAACACCACATTAAAAGGCGTACTGAAATAACGCCTTTTACGTTATCTGACGTATCTGAGTTTTCATATAAAAACGATTTTCCCGACATCACGCTAATGAGTACGGAGATAGCCCGTGAATAACTCTACATCGCATTCTTTAGCGGTTAAGACACCGCTTTCCAGACTTTACCTCGCTCTATTTTCCGCGCCGCTGTTACTGCTTTCACCTGCCGATTTCGCGCGTGCAGCGGATGCTATTTTTGATGGCGACTCGCGTATTACCGAAACGCTGGGTTACACCGGAGATGTTTACGTAGGACGTAATCAACGCGGAAACCTGCTGATCGATAATGGCAAAATCACCGCCTATAACATCAATATCGGTCGGCTGTTCGACGGCCAAATTTATGAAAGCGTGGTCACGGTCCGTGGGCCAAACGCGGAGCTTAACGCGCTGAACGATCAATACGTCCTGCACGGCGACCTGAATCTTGGCCTCGGCACCCTTCGAGTCGAAGAGGGCGCGCTGGCGAGCGCTAAGGAGATCGTTGTCGGCACCACGCGTGGCTATGACAGTCACCTTATCGCCACGGGTGCTGGCTCTCGCGTGACCAGTAATTTTCTTAGCGTAGGCACCGATCTGGGCGCACGCTCCACGCTGGCGATTGAAGACGGTGCGGCGCTCAATACCGCCTACGATGCGCGCATCGGCAATGGTACGGGGCCGGATGAAACCGACACGCTGAGCCCAAAAGCCACCGTCACGGGGAGCGGCTCACTGTGGAATGTTGGCCGTACGTTGACGCTTAATGGCGACCTGGACGTACTGAACGGCGGAGCGGTTAACGTTGGCGGCGTGCAGGTAGCGGGCGTCTCCGGGGCAGGGAAAACCGCTGAGCTGGTTATTGCGGGCAAAGACTCGCGCTTTACCAGCCAGAGCAGCGTTAGCGTGGGCGATTATGGCAACGGCGTGCTGTCGGTTATTGACGACGGTTCATTTTCCGCTGGCAGCAATGCGCTGATCGTGGGGACATCGGGTTCCGGTTCGAACCGGGGTGCGCTAATTATCGGCAGCCGCGGCAACATGGACACCGGCACGGGTATAACTGAGCCAACGCTTGGTAAGGCGGGCGGTGCGGGTACCCTTGATGCGAAGACAGCAATCAGCCTGCGTGGCGGGCTGTTCGGCAGCTATGTCTACTTCAACCATACCGACGAAAATTACGTCTTCAGCAACACGATGAGCGGCGAAGGTGAGGTGATCAATACCTCCGGACAGACAACGCTGAACGGCGATCTTTCAGCCCTTCAGGCGAACGTGACCGCGCGCGGAGGCAAAGTCATTATTGCCAGCAACATCAACACACAGGCAGAAGACGATATCTTTGACATTCAGACCCTTAGCGCCGAGAACGGCGGCACGCTGATCCTCAACGCGACGGCGGGTTCAGACGTCAGCAATGGACTGGGTTACAGCAGCGCCGCGTCAATCAAGGCCGGCGGCACCCTGGGCGGCAACGGCACGCTGGGCCAGACCGAGATCCTGTCCGGTGGGCATATCTCGCCAGGGGATGGCGATATCGGCACGCTGACGCTGAAACGCTATCTGAATTTTGTGGGCGAGTCCTTCTATGACGTCGATATCGCAGGAGATGGCCGCAGCGACCAGCTGCTGGTATCGGGCAAAACGACTATCAGCGATCTGGCTAAAGTACAGGTCACCGCGCTGGACCCGCAAACCAGTTACAAAACGGGCCAAAGCTATCGCATATTAACCTCGGACGGGGGAATTGACGGTCAGTTCGCCGGAGCGATTTCCAAATCCGCCTTCCTGGACGTGGCGCTCAGGCAGGGCACCAACGCCGTCGATCTGACCATCTCCCAGAAAGAGACTGGCGGCGAGAATCCTGGAGGCGAAAACCCGGGTGGTGAGAACCCGGGAGGAGAAAACCCAGGAGGCGAAAACCCGGGCGGTGAGAATCCTGGCGGTGAAAACCCCGGCAGCGGCAAGCCGGGGATTTTCCAGACCGTGGCCAAAAGCAGCAACCAGTGGAACACTGCCGGCGCGCTCTCCACGCTGACGCAAAGCGGCCCGTCGCTGGCATTGTATAACTCGCTACTGATGCTGAGCGCGCCGGAAGCACGCGAGGCGTTCAACCAGCTATCCGGTGAAGTTTATCCGTCAATGCAGTCCAACCTGATTGCCGGCAGCACGCAGGTGTTTAATGTGTTAAACCAGCGGATGCAGCGCGCGTTTGATAACGACACCCTGCCGATACCACCGTTAGCAATGTCGCTGGTGCAGCAGCCGGAGCCGCAAAACAATGGCGTCTGGGGCCAGACCTTCAGCTCCTGGAGCCGAAACAGCGGCGACGGTAACGTGGGCAAGTTGGACGGCAACACCACCGGCTTCCTGCTGGGGGCAGATCGCAAGCTGGCGGACCATAACGTGCGTGTCGGTGGCTACTTCGGCTATAGCCGGGGGGATTACGACGTCGACAGCCGTCGTTCCTCAACGGATACCGATAACTACCACCTTGGCCTGTATGCGGCTGGCCAACAGGATGCGTTCTCCCTTCGTGGCGCGCTGGGTTACACCTGGCACAAGATTGAAGGCGAGCGCAATGTGGATTTCAGCGGCTTCTCGGATCGGCTGAAGTCGGATTACGACGCCAACTCGCTGCTGGCGTTCACCGAAGCGGGCTACCGTTTCGGCCAGCCAGAGATGAATGTCGAGCCCTTTATTAATCTTTCCTGGATCCGACTGCATACCGACAGCTTCAGGGAAGACGGCGGTGCCGCCGCGCTGAGCGTACGTAATGAAACGATGAACACCTTCTATTCCACCCTCGGGGTGCGCGGCGTGACCGAGTTGCCGAAGAACGTTAACCTCTACGGTTCGCTGGGCTGGCAGCACGCCTATGGCGATAAGAATACGTCTTCGCGCATGGCGTTTGCGGGCAGCGACGCGTTCATTACTCAGGGACAAGCCGTGGATGAGGACGTGATGGTGGGTGATATCGGCGTGAGCGTACAGCTGTCGCGGGCTGCGACGCTGGATGTGGGGTATCAGGGACAATACGGTGCGGATACCCGCGTCAACTCGGTTAACGCGAATCTGCGCTGGTCGTTCTGAATGATTTCCCTTTAAATAACCCGCCCTTGTGGCGGGTTCTTTGTTTTGGTTTCTGTCAAAGCCAGGGATCGTTCCCACCTGCGTCCAGCAGTTTGTTTTTAAAGATAAACAAACACGCCTCATTAAAGTTCTCCGCCCCCAGCCGTTCCGAGAGCGCCATTCGTTTGCGATAGAGACTTTTCACCGACGTATTCAGCTCGCCTGCAATCTCCTCCATTGACATCCCTGCTCTCAGCAACCGCAACATGATCGTTTCATGCGTGCTCAGCCGTAAATTCAGCAGCCACTTCGTGGTCAGGCGACGGCCCTTCATATTGAGCACCAGGTTAAACAGCGAGGCCATATCCGGTGCCGTCAGCGACGTATTCATAAACAGCTTCATACTGAGCAGATTCTCCTCGCGATGGCGCATATCAAGCATAACGCAGCAAATCGTTTTTTTCGTTCTGGCCGGATGGCGTATCAGGTAATCATATAAACGGAGCGGCGCACGACTATCAATCAATACAGAATATTCATCTGCACCGTTATCAAATATGTTTCTGTCAATCGAATCGAGCAGGATAATATCCGGAAAAAATATCCGCATCCCCCTGACAAGGTAGCGATCCTGAGTCACTAACACTATTGAAGTTGCCACTAACCATCCCTTTTAGATTAAAGCAAGAACGATCCTGCGAAAAGAAGACCGCCTTCGTTTTATAGCGCTGTTATATTAACGATAGATGTATTCTGGCTTTAGACATCCCTCAATACACACATTGATGAGTAAGACTTCCTGTAGACTATCATTCAATGTCTGTCTTTAATTATAAATAAAAAACAATCGCAGAAAAGTCACTTCTCTAAACATTAAGAATTTTTGTCATGAAACTTCCCAAACATGCACCAGAAAGTACTTTAATTGAGGCTAGCAAGCGTCATTAAAAATATATACAAAACTGTCACAATAAAAATAAAATCATTGTATTTCAATGAATTACAATTAACCACTCAATTCAAAATAAACACAAAAATCCGCTCATTACAGAATTATCTCAAAACGACACAGCCGCTTTTCAGCATATTTATCGGGCAACATATCGGGTGTACATTACCTCCCATCCAGTCCACTAAGATGAGGCGCCATAATTACCTTTAAGTAAGTACCCCTTAAGGTTACTGCATTCAGATTTAATGTTCTCATTTATGGCCTTTAACGCAGAGTTAAAAGGCAGCCGTGTTATGCAATGGATTCATGATAAACAAATGGCAAATAGATATGGAAAGATCGCTTCGCTTCAGTACATTATTCTTTTATCGCACCCCAACATTATTGTTTCTGTTATTACTCTTTCCTGTTCTGGTTCAGGCGACGGAATCCGTTTATGAGCAACAGATTCAACAGGCGCGTAACGGTAATTACACGTCGTTTCTCGATTATCTTCAGCGCTATCAGCAGCAGCATGCCCTGACGCCTGAGCACGTTGCGGACTGGTTACAGGTGGCGGCCTGGGCAGGCCATGATGACGAGGTTATTCAGGTCTGGCAGCGCTACAGCATTTATATGCCGCTGCCCGCCCGCGGCGTTGCGGCTGTCGCGCAGGCCAGACGAAATCAGAAAGCGTGGGAGCCCGCTCTGGCGCTCTGGAAAGAAGCGCGCAGCCTTGCGCCGGATAACGACGATTATCGTATCGGCTATATCAAAACCCTGGCCGATGCCCGTAAAGATGCGCTTGCCCTTCAGGAGGCCCGACGGCTGGTGGCGGAAGATCCCTCTCAGGCGCATCTTCAGACGCTGGCGTACGTCTGGTTACGCCAGGGAAAAGGCTGGGATAGGCTTTTAGCCGACACGCGCGCGCTAAATATTGCCCCGGAAAATCACGCGCTTCTCCGCGAGCGGGTCGACGCGCTAACGGATAACCGGGTAAATACCCCCGCGCTCCTGCTTTCACAAAAGGTGACGCTAGCCCCCGCGGAGCGTCGTCGCCTTGAGCTGAATGCCGCCGCCGAAAGCGTTCGCCTTGCAGATGTGCCGGGCAGAACAGAAAAGGAGCGCCTGCAGCTTGCGCAATCCGCGCTGAATCGTTACGACGCGCTGCTGTCTCGCTGGCAGAGCGAGCCGCAGGCCGCGGAAGACGTCGTGCTTGCGCGTATCGACCGGCTCGGCGCGCTGTATGCCCATGCCGATTACCCGCGGGTCATCAGCGAATATCAGGATCTGACGGCAGCCCGGCATCCGGTGCCGGGCTGGGCAATCGGCTGGGTGATCTCCGCATATCTGCAGGAGAAAAACGCTGCCGCCGCCTTCGCGCTTCTGCAACGCTATCCGCAGTACGCATCCGATCCGCAGGACGAGGAGCACGCGCTTTTCTACGCCTGGCTGGATACGGGAGAGTATCCGTCCGCCCGCCGGTATGCAGAGCGCCACACCCGCAACGTTCCCTGGACCCGTTACGATTTCGGTTCCCCTACCCCTCAGCCGAACGATCGGTGGCTTACCGGTCAGTCGCTCCGTTTTAACTATTTGCTGGCGACGAATGCCCTGCCGGAAGCCGAAAAGCTGGCGCGACGTCTGGCAGCAACCGCGCCGGGCAATCAGGGTTTGCAGATTGACTACGCCACCCTGCTGCAGGCGCGAGGCCTGCCGCGCGCGGCCGAGCAAACGCTGAAAATGGCGGAGGCGCTGGAGCCCTCGAATCTGGAGCTTGAGCAGCAGCAGGCTTACGTCGCCATGGATCTGCAGGAGTGGCGGCAGATGGATTTACTGGCCGACGACGTCATTGCCCGCGCGCCGCGCGATCGCAGCGCAAGGCGTCTGGACAGGCTCCGCACCGTCCACCATATGTCCGAGCTGCGCCTCAACGCGAGCAAGGGTTTGCATTCCGATAACCCCGTCAGCGGGACGCACGACCTCAACTGGGACGCCACGCTCTATGGCCCGCCCATAGCGGATAACTGGCGGCTGTTTGCCGGCACCCGCTATGCAGAGGGCAATTTCGATGAAGGCAAAGGCTCCAGCCGTCACCTGTTGGGCGGCATCGAATGGCGGCCACGCGATCTCCAGCTCGAAGCCGAGCTTTCAAGCAACCGCTATCACGGGGCGAACAAGCCGGGGGCTCGCCTCTCAACGACATACGTTGTGTCTGATAACTGGCAGGTCAGCGGCAGCCTTGAGCGCCTGTCGCGCACCACGCCCCTGCGGGCGTTACGCAACGGGATCAGCGCCAACCGGGGGGAAGGCGGCGTGCGCTGGTATCAAAACGAGCGCCGTGAGTATCAGTTCAGCGCCGCCCTCAGCCGCTTCTCGGATCATAACCGCCGACAGGAATACACCCTCACGGGCAAGGAGCGTCTCTGGCAGACCCCGTCCCTGACGCTGGATCTCGAACCGGGGATCGCCGCCAGCAAAAACAGCCTGCGGGACACCCTCTATTACAACCCGGCACGGGATCTTTCCGTGACGGCCGCCCTGGCCGTAGACCATGAGATGTATCGCCATTACGACACCCTCTGGAGCCAGCAGTTCGCGGCGGGAGGCGGCCGCTACTGGCAGAAAAATCAGTCCGCTGGTGCCATCGCTGTGCTGGGTTACGGACAACGCGTTCAGTGGAACAACGTCATGGATACCGGCGTGATGCTGAACTGGGACAAGCGCCCTTACGACGGCAAACGCGAGAGCAACCTCTCCGTCACGTTTGATGCGACTTTACGCTTTTAAGGATGATGATAATGAACACACGTTTTTCCGCGAGCCTGATACTCATCGGCTGGCTCTGCCTCAGCGCAAATGTCTGCGCGCAGGCATTTTCGTTTATTGCGCCCAAAGATCGGCCGCAGCTGGAGGCGAGCAAACCCTGGCCGCAGAACCAGTTTCTGGTGCTGGCCTACCACGACGTCGAAGACGATGCCGCCGATCAGCGCTACCTCTCCGTGCGCACCAGCGCGCTAAACGAGCAGATCGGCTGGCTGCTGCACAACGGTTATCACGTCATCAGCGTGCAGGACATTCTGGATGCCCATGACGGAAAAAAAACGCTGCCGCCCAAAGCCGTTCTGCTCAGCTTTGACGACGGCTACAGCAGCTTTTACACCCGCGTCTGGCCACTGCTTCAGGCGTGGAACGTCCCTGCGCTCTGGGCGCCGGTGGGCAGCTGGGTGGATACGCCGGAAAATCAAAAAGTTAACTTCGGCGGCCTGATGACGCCACGCGATCGCTTCGCGACGTGGGACATGGTGCGCGAGCTCAGCCGGTCTCCGCTGATTGAGATCGGATCGCATACCTGGGCCTCGCATTACGGCATTCCGGCTAACCCGCAGGGCAGCCCCATCGCCAACCGCTTTTATGATAAAGCGACGGGCCGCTATGAAACCGATCGGCAGTTCAACCAGCGGATCGGCGATGACGTTCGCAAAGTGACTGAAAAAATCACGCAGGTGACGGGCAAGGCGCCGCGCGCCTGGGTCTGGCCCTACGGTGCCGCCAACGGCACGTCGCTCGCCATCGCCAGACAGCAGGGTTATCAGCTGGCCTTTACCCTTGAGGACGGGCTGGGGAACGTGCAGGAGCTGGGCAACATCCCCCGGCTGCTGATCGCCGGCAATCCCTCGCTCAAGGCGTTTGCCAGTACGGTCAGCCAGGTTCAGGAGCACGAACCCGTGCGCGTCATGCACGTCGATCTCGACTACGTTTACGATCCCAATCCAGCCCAGCAGACGCAAAATATCAACAGGCTGATCCAGCGGGTCTACGACATGAAAATCAGCCATGTTTTCCTGCAGGCGTTTGCCGACCCGCAGGGCGACGGCAGGATCAGGGCGCTCTATTTCCCCAACCGCCAGCTGCCGGTCCGGGCCGATCTCTTTAATTTTGTCTCCTGGCAGCTGCAAACCCGGGCGGGCGTGAAAGTCTTCGCGTGGATGCCGGTGCTCTCGTTCGATCTCGATCCTGCCCTGCCGCGCGTGCAGCGTCGGGACCGCTCGTCAGGCCAGCGGCGCGAAGCCACCGATCCCTATATCCGGCTCTCCCCGTGGGACCCGCAGGTGCGCCAGCAGGTGACGGACATCTATGAAGATCTGGCCCGCTATGCCAGCTTCAACGGGATCTTGTTCCATGACGATGCGGTGCTGACCGACGTGGACGATGGCCCTCAGAGCACAACACGTCAGAAAAGCCAGACGCTTATCGGGTTTACCCACGCCCTGAGCCTCGCGGTGAAGCATATCCGTGGCCCGCAGATAAAAACCGCGCGCAACATGTTCGCCTTGCCCATTCTGCAGCCCGAAAGCGAAGCGTGGTTCGCGCAGAATCTTGACGATTTTCTGGCGGAGTATGACTGGACGGTGCCGATGGCCATGCCGCTGATGGAGTCCGTCCCGGCAGACGAAAGTGATGCCTGGCTGACGCGTCTGGTTAACGCGGTCGCCGCGCGTCCCGGCGCGCTCGATAAAACCATTTTCGAGCTGCAGGCCCGGGACTGGGAGCGGAAACCGCAGCGCGCCGTTTCCGACAGCCAGCTGGCACAGTGGATGCGCGTGCTCCAGCTGAACGGCGTCAAAAACTACGGCTACTACCCCGACGATTTTATCAACAACCAACCTGATATCTCACACATCAGGCCTGTATTTTCTTCGTACTGGTACCCTGACAATGACTGATCGCATTATCGCCTTTTCCATTTTATGTCTGGTATTCGGGTTGCCGTTAGGCGTGGCCGCCCTCTTTACCGGCGAGCTGATTCTGGATTTTGTGTTCTTCTGGCCGCTGTTCATGTCCGTGCTCTGGATAACCGGCGGGCTCTATTTCTGGTTTCAGCTTGAACGCCACTGGTCGTGGGAGAAAGAGACGCCCGCCCCGACGCTCGCCGGTGAGCCGCTCATCTCCATTCTTATCCCCTGCTTCAACGAGGGAAGGAATGCCCGGGAGACCATCAGCGCCGCGCTGGATCAGCGGTATGAAAATATCGAAGTTATCGCCATCAACGACGGCTCGTCTGACAACACCGCGCAGGTGCTGCAGGCGCTGGCGCAGGAACATCCGCGCCTGCGGGTAATTAATCTCGCAGAAAACCAGGGGAAAGCGCTGGCGCTCAAAGCCGGGGCAGCGGCGGCCCGGGGCGATCTGCTGGTCTGCATTGACGGCGACGCCCTGCTCGACCGCGATACGGCAGCGTATCTGGTGGCCCCGCTGATTCAGTATCCCCACGTCGGGGCGGTCACCGGGAATCCGCGTATCCGCACGCGCTCCACGCTGATTGGCCGCATTCAGGTGGGCGAGTTCTCATCGATTATCGGGCTCATCAAGCGGACGCAGCGGATCTATGGCCGGGTCTTTACCGTCTCGGGCGTCATCGCCGCCTTTCGCCGACAGGCGCTGGCGGACGTCGGGTACTGGAGCCCGGACATGATCACCGAAGACATCGACATCAGCTGGAAGCTGCAGCTGCGCCACTGGGATATCTTTTTCGAGCCGCGGGCGCTGTGCTGGATCCTGATGCCGGAGACGCTGAAGGGCCTGTGGAAACAGCGTCTGCGCTGGGCCCAGGGCGGTGCGGAGGTGTTTCTGGTCAACCTTCGCAGGATTGTGCGCTGGGAGCATCACCGCATGTGGCCCCTGTTTCTTGAGTATGCCCTGTCAACGCTGTGGGCCTTCGCCTACGCCATGACGGTGCTGTTATTTATCCTCAGCTATATCACGCCGATTCCCGCCAGGCTGACCGTGGAGAGCCTCTTTCCACCGGAGTTTACCGGGCTGCTGCTGGGCGTGATGTGCCTGCTGCAGTTCCTGGTCAGCCTGTTCATCGAGCGGCGCTATGAACGGAAGGTGGCCAGCTCGCTTTTCTGGGTGATCTGGTTCCCGATGGTGTACTGGATGATCGGCCTGTTCACCACCCTCGTCGCATTTCCAAAAGTCATGCTTAAACGCCAGCGCGCCCGCGCGCGCTGGATCAGTCCGGACCGGGGAAAAGGAAGCCTTCAATGAACGAAAATACCTTAATTCTGACCGAACATCGGCTGTTGCCACGTCTTTTCGATGCCGCGTTAACGCTGGTGGCGTGGGGAGGCTTTCTGTTTTTCCTGTATGCCCGGCTCTGGATGCAGCTCACCGAGGAGAGCGACCACCGCTGGAGCGTGATTATTGCGTCCTTTAATACGGTGTTGCTCTACCTGCTGTTCGCCGCGCTCAACGGCTGGCTGCTGATTTTGTGGTATCAGTACAATCGCCGTCGGGCCCACGCGAGGCGGCGTCAGCCGGGCTATTTTCACCAGGAGGAGCTGGCCCGCAGCTTTAATGTCTCACCGCAGATCATCTCTGAGATGAGCCAGTACAACCTGCTGACGGTCTATCATGACCAGATTGGCCGCATCATCGATCTGAAAATCAACGGGCAGGAAGAGGAAGAACAGTAACGAAAAGCCCCCGCAGGATGCCCTGCGGGGGCTTTTTTATTGCGGGTAAGAGCTACTTATCTTTAACCACGATCAGCGGCTCAATATCGCTCTCTTTCTTCACCACCAGCGAGTCATCGCCGCGCAGGCAGGTCCCACCGTAGTTCCCGCCCACGGTAAAGGTACAGACCTGTATGTACTTGCCGTCGACCTTCGGCAGGCACCACAGCTGCTGGTAGATGTTTTTGCGGTCAACAAACTTGCCGCTGGATTTATCCAGCAGTTCGTCCTGGGCGCTGATCAGATCGATATTACTGCCGCAGCGTCCGGCAATCGGCTTAACGGCGTATCCGGTCTGCTTCAGCAGATCGTTGACCTCAAAATCGGTGTCGAGCAGGTAGCGGTGGTTCGGGAACAGTTGCCACAGCACCGGGAGAATCGCCTTGTTGCCGGGAATAACGGTCCACAGCGGTTCAAAGACCAGCACCTCCGGGCGCAGCAGGACGTCAATCAGGCGCACTTCGCCTTCAGGATGTCCGGTGCGGATCGGCACGGCGGCGTATTCGGTTTCGCTGACCTCGCGGATCTGCTCAATCGCCGTCTCCCACGCCCAGGTTTTCCACACGCAGTTGACGTGGCGGCCTTCGTCATCAATCAGCTGTCCGGCGGCATCCCAGCTGAGCGCCCCCAGCCCGTGGAGGATTTTGGTCTCGAACCCGGCCTGCAGCAGAGAACGCTGGATAAAGAGCGCGTGATAGTCCTCTTCGACATCGTTGTCCTGCATGATGTGGACGAATGGCCGGGCGTGGCTGTGCTTCCAGGCGCCGGTCAGCTCTTCCAGCAGGCCTTCCGCCGGGTTATGCCCGTTGCCGCGATAGCCGTTTTTCACCCACTCCTCAAGGATAAGCCCTCCCTCGGTATGGCAGGAGGCGGAGTCGGCGTTGTACTCGTAGACCTTGATGCCGCGCTCATCCATGCAGAAATCCATACGACCGGTGATCATATGGTGACGACGCCACTGCCAGGAGAGGCGCAGGCGCGGCCAGAGGATTTTCGGGATGTCGAAAAGCGCCAGCAGGCTGTCGTCTTTCAGCACCTTATCCGTGGCGTGCAGGTACATCAGGTGCAGCTCGTTGGTGGCTTTGATCAGCTCCTGTTCGGCGCTTTCGGTAATGGTGAAGTACTGGCAGGGATCTTTGTTGATCACGTGACCGTTGGCGCGAATATACGCCTGCTGCAGCGCGTCATTTTCGTTGAGCCATTTCCCGTCGAACTGACGTGTGTTTTTCAGCCGCGCGCCGCTGATTTTCAGCAGTTCGCCGTCGATTTCCGGCTGCGGAATGCTGTGTTCTGTGTCGTCGGTCTGGATCATCCAGCCGAGAATTTCCGTGTCGTTGAAGGTGTCATGGAGAGTATAACGCCCGTTCTCCACGCTCAGGCGCAGTTCGCGCGTCCACTGCTGCCCGAGCGGCAGCGGAGAGTGAATGACGTTCTGCTCGGCGATACGCACCTTATCGTCCAGAAGCTGGGTGATCACCGCCACGTGGCCGGTCTCGTGAAACTCGCCGCCCTTTTGCCAGATCAGCAGCGCCCCGGCGCGCGGCGCGCGTTTTGAGCCGTTGGCAAAAGCCTGAAGGGGCAGAATGTTATCGTTCACCACCTGACGCAAAAAGCGCAGAGAGAAAATTTCCCACGCCATACCGACGTCGGTAAACACAAAGCCATAGTTGAGGAACAGGAAACGGCGGGCAAACTCAACGCACTGCCACTTGTGGCCCATGTATTCGTTGCCGATATAGCTGCGGAAATCCGCATCTTCCGGATAGTTTCGCGGGTCCAGACTGCCGTAATTTGAAGAGTAAATCGCCACGCCACCGGGCGCATAGCCTAACAATGTCCCGAATGGCGCATCACTGCTTAACGTTCCTTTACGCATGTATCCAACCTAAAACAGGCAGGCGGCAATTTTTATAGGTTGTCGTCGTCTGCACGTTGTAATTAACCTGACAGAGGAGCGTTTATCATACACCTGCGTGGTAAATAATTCGCCTTACCCGGCCGACAAAACGCAAAACCCTGTAGGTCGGGTAAGCGAAGCGCCACCCGACACGTTTAAGGCTCACATCTTAAACAGCCAGCACGCCGCGAAATGCCCTGGCGCGATCTCCTGCATGGCAGGCTCCTGCGTCTGGCAAACCGGCACGGCGTGCGGGCAGCGGCTGCAGAACTTACAGCCCGGCAGCGCGGACGTAGGGCCTGGCATTTCGCCGCGCAGGGTTGCGTCTTCGAGGTTGCGAATCCGCGGGTCGGGCTGGGGAACCGCCGCCAGCAGCGCGCGGGTATAAGGGTGCGCCGGACGCTGATACAGCTCATTCGCCGGGGCCACCTCCACCAGTTTGCCGAGGTACATCACCCCGATGCGGCTGGAGATATGGCGCACCATCGAGAGATCGTGGGCGATGAACAGATAGGTCAGCCCCAGCTCCTGCTGAAGATCCTGCAGAATATTCACCACCTGCGCCTGCACCGAGACGTCCAGCGCCGAGAGCGGCTCATCGCACAGCACAAATTCGGGACGCACGGACAACGCGCGGGCAATACTGATGCGCTGGCGCTGCCCGCCGCTGAACTCATGCGGAAACCGCTCAAGGTGCTCCTGCTTGAGCCCCACTTTGTAGAGCAGCGTT
>ERZ772884.1833-NODE-1833-length-13299-cov-11.870205_pt1 | contig 13299 bp, 10 predicted proteins | sample MGYA00580574_ERZ772884 | MGnify/ENA primary metagenome ERZ772884 (study PRJEB29015, sample SAMEA2737690) | human gut metagenome | biome: human gut; feature: human-associated habitat; material: faeces | place: China | collected 2012 ... | reverse complement strand
GGCATCGGCATCGCGCTGCGCCGGGAACCAGACCACCGACGGCAGCACCGTCGCGCCGCCGGTCAAGGGGGCAAACTGCTGGCGCTGCTCAACGCCGTTTTGCAGCACGCACACCACGGTGTCAGGGGAACACAGGGCCGTCAGCCAGGGGGCGATGGCCTCCGTCTGGGTGGTTTTCACCGCGACAAAGACCAGGTCGAAGGGGGCGGCTATCGCCATCGGGTCGGTGTGCACCGGGCCGGGCACCACGATCTCACCCTCGTCAGTGCGCAGCACCAGCGCCGAATGGGCGGTACGCCCGCAGACCATCGGCGCCCTCCCCCTCTCAAACAGGGCGGCGGCAATCGTGGTGCCGATGGCGCCGGGACCAATTAGCGCAACCTTAGGAAATGCTGTCATGCCGAAGACCTCCTGATGCTTCACCGCCCTGGTTGGGCAAAGATTGCCCTCCACAGTAGCGAGAAAGACCGGAGGTCGGCAAGCGGCGCGTCGGGAAAAGCCATTCGCTTTCCCCGACAGCGGTCTAGTAACGCACGCAGACGGATTTGGTTTCGCACCAGCCGTCGAGCCAGTCAGGGCCGAAATCGCGGCCGGTTCCAGACTGCTTCATGCCGCCGAAAGGCAGGTTGGCGTCAATCAGGGTATGGCTGTTGACCCATACCGTTCCCGCCTGCAGACGGTCGGTGTAGTTCAGGGCCTGGGTTAGATCGCGGGTCCAGACGCTGGCGGTCAGGCCAAAATCGCTGTCGTTGGCCAGACGCAGCGCCTCCTCGCCGTCGGCCACCCGCACCAGGTTCACCACCGGGCCAAACACCTCCTCACGGGTGAGGCGCAGCCCGGCGTCGGGGTTAACCACCAGCGTCGGCGGAATATAATACCCCCCCGCATCCGGTCCGGCGCTGCCGCTGATGAGCTCTGCCTTCTGCTGGCGAGCCTCTTCGAGGTAGGCCGCCACCTTGTCGCAGTGGGCCCGGGAGACCACCGGGTTGATCTGCGCCGTCTCCTGCATCCCCGGCCCCACCTGCAGCGATTTCACCGCCTGCTCGAAGCCGCTGACCAGGGTGTCAAACAGCGGCGCTTCGATGTAGATCCGTGAGCTGGCGGCGCAGACCTGCCCCTGATTGAGGAAGCTTCCGGTCATCAGCCCCTCAATAACCCACTGGGGATCGGCATCTTTGAGCACAATCGCCGGGTTCTTGCCGCCCAGCTCCAGCGTCACGCGAGTCAGGCGGTCGGCGGCCACGCGGGCGATCTGTTTCCCGGTCGCCGTCGAGCCGGTAAAGCTAACCTTCGCCACCTGCGGATGGGCGGTCAGCGCCGCGCCGCAGCCGGCGCCGCTGCCGGTGACCACGTTGAACACCCCGTCAGGAATGCCCGCCTGGGTCGCCAGCTCCGCCACCCGCAGCAGGGTCAGCGGGGTGGTTTCCGAGGGTTTGATGACGATCGAACAGCCCGCCGCCAGGGCCGGCATGACCTTCCACATGCCGATCATCAGCGGGAAATTCCACGGGACGATGCCCGCCACCACCCCGACCGGCTCTTTTTTGGTCCACGCCTGGTAACGCGCCCCTTGCGGGAACGGGATCGACACGTCCAGCGTCCGGCCGCTGATCTTGGTGGTCAGCCCCGCGGTGTAGCGCATCCAGTTCAGGGTGCAGCCGACCTCAAAGGCGCGGGAGATGGCAATGGATTTCCCCTGCTCGAGGGTTTCCAGTTGCGCCAGCTCCTCGCCGTGCTGCTCCACCAGATCGGCAAAACGCAGCAGGATGCGTTCACGGTCGGCCGGGGTGCGCCCGGCCCAGCGGCGATCGACAAAAGCGCGCCAGGCGGACATTACCGCCCGGTCGACATCCGCCGGGCTGGCGTCGGCGGTGGTGGCAATCGCCTGCCCGGTGGCCGGATCCCAGACGGTTAACCGGTTATCGCTCTGCGCGGCGCAGGGGGCGCCGTCGATATACAGGCCATGCTGACGGTCTAAAAACTGCTGGACGCTGGCAAGCAGCGCTATCTGTGAGGTGGACATACCCTTTCCTTATTCTTCGCGGATAGTGCTTTCAGTCTATGTCCGGTTGGCGGCTGGCGCTTTTTTCTCTGTGACATTCGTTTGCGCCGCTGTGACAGTCGCCGCAATTCCGTCGTCTGCCCTCGCAGAAATGTGCCGCGGGTAATAGTTCTTTCATATACCCGCCATCGCGCCCTTGCCTGAGGCGACACAAATGCAACAATGCGGAAACATTGTTATTACAGGAGAAGGGCGAATGATGACCACGGCAGAGGGGGGGCTGGCGTACCAGCGCTGGCTGGCGACGATCAATCAGGTCTGCGGCCATTTTGCCGCCCGGCCGCTGGAGGGACGCTTCCACGGCGAAATTGACGCCCGCTATGCCGGTAGCCTTAAAGTAAGTACCGTCACCGCCGCCGGCGTCAATCTTTACCGCACCCGCGATGAGATAAAACGGGATAACGACGCCTGGTTCTATACCGTGTTTCAGCTTGCCGGCGAAGCCATCCTCGAACAGGACGATCGCCAGGTGACGCTGGCGCCGGGCGATATCACGTTAATCGACTCCGCCCGCCCATGCTCCATCGTCTGGCAGCAGACCTCGCGTCAGGCCTCGCTGCTGCTGCCGCGCCAGCGGGTGGCGCCCACAGGGGACATCACTACCGCCTGCCGGCTGGACAAATCTCTGCCAATGGTCCAGCTCAGCCAGCGACTGCTGCTGGAAAGCATGGGCGGCACGACGCTCTCCGCCAGCGAGAGCGAAGCCGCGCTGGAGGCGATCGCCTGCCTGTTGCGCCCGGTGCTGCATCAGCGCGATCCTGCCCCTTCCCGGCGGGAAAAGCAGTTTCAGAAGATTATTGCGTTAATCGATGCGTCCATTCAGTCGGAGCATCTGCGTCCGGAGTGGCTGGCCAGCGAGACGGGCATGTCGGTACGCAGCCTGTACCGGCTGTTTGCCGACCAGGGGCTGGTGGTGGCGCAGTATATTAAGAACCGGCGGTTGGATCTGTGTGCCCAGGCGTTACAGAATGTCCATGACGATGAAAAGCTGGCGGGGATCGGCTACCGCTGGGGCTTCAGCGACCACAGCCATTTCTCCACCGCCTTTAAGCAGCGCTTTGGCGTCACCCCGGGGGAATACCGCAAGCGCTGTCGCTAATTATTTGCGCAGCCACTGGCCGTTCAATCCCTGGACGTACTCCCCGGGCTGCGCGCGGGCCACCAGCTTCTGCCCGGCCATTTTCGCCACTTCATCCACCGGCAGATTGTTGTCATCCGCCAGCTGCTGGTAGCTTTCGCTGCGCGCGGCGTTAATCTGCTTTACCAGCGCCAGCGTCTCTTTATCCTGACGCAGCGGCGCGAGATAGCCGTTCAGCGTCTCCCCCACTCGTCCCTGCTGGCGCGCTTCGCTCAGGGTCAACGCCAGCGCGGGCGCGCTGAGTAAAGCCAGCGTCAGCGCCGCGGTTAACAGTCGTTTTCTCATCGTCGCCTCAGAACAAATCGCTGCGGGATTTGAGCAGGTTTTCCACATCCTTATCGACCTTGATATGGATCTCATGCTCAATTTTGACATTCATATTGATGGTGATGGGCTCTTTCGACGCCGCGATTTCGATGCGCGGCGTACAGCCGGCGAGCAGCATCGACGCCACCATGGCCAGTAACAGCTTCTTCATTTAGGTTCCTTACATGTCTTACCGTCCGTACAGCGCCGTACGGGCAGCGTAGCATTCTGCTCGAGCCACGCCTGTAAATTGTCGCCGAAGCGCAAACTGCGCCACAGGTCGAAAATATTCTCTTCATGAGCGTAGTTTAAATGCACGGTACTGCTTTTCCCTTCCACCCGGCTGGTGCCGTTGATGCTGGCCTTAAGCGTCAACACGCCCAGATTATCGAGGTTAATCTGCGTCCACGAGCGGGAGATTTCCATATAGCGCAGCCAGTTAATCGCCGCCCCGGCGGAGACATTATCCGCCACCAGCGCATCGGCGGTGTCTTTATCCAGCCGCAGGGTCATCGGTCCGTCATTGCGCAGCCAGCCGTCGTGGATGATCCATTGATTATTCTCCAGCCACAGCGGCAGCGCGCCGCTCACCGCGCCGGACATGGCGAACTGTTTCACCTTGACGGCGCTGGTCAGTTCGCTGCTGGAGATATGCTGCAGGCGGATCAACGCCGGGTCGCGCTGCGGCATACGCAGCTGCAGCAGCGTCAGTTTCCCGCCTAACAGATCGACGCTGACGTCGCTGAGCTGCAGCGGATTGGCCTCGCTCCACGGCCAGGTGCCCTGCAGGTCCGCCGTCAGATTACGCGCGGTGACCTGGTTGACGATTTCGCCAATGCGCAGGGAGACCGGGCGGCGGATGCCCAGCTGCCAGTGACCGTCGCTGAAGCGGAACGGCAGGACGAAATCGACGCCGTTGATCTGGTTATCCGGCATCCAGGCGCTGCCGCCCTTCAGGACGCCATGGCCGCCCGCCTCAAATCCCTGCCCGGCTGCCGCCGAGAAGGCCACCTGCGCGTAGAGACTGCCTTCGCGCAGGTTCATCTTCCAGTCCGGCGGCACCAGCGGCTGGAACACCGTTAGCGACTGTTTTGGCCACCACGCCTGGCCGCGCAGCCGTTCGCCATCCCAGCGCCCGGTCAGCCGCACCGGACCGATAGCCTCGGCATGCAGGGCGCCGGTGAACTGGAACCTCGTCGGGTCCCGACCGTCGAGGGCGAATTTCAGCGTTGAGGCCGGGAGATAGCTGCCGCCGGAGAAGGTGGTTTTGGCGGCGTCCAGCGACAGCGCGCCGGTTAACCGCGGATGCTCAGCATCGCGCAGCCAGCGGATCGGCTGCTCGAGGGTCAGACGCGGGGTGCTGACCCGCATTGTGCCGTACTCAAGCTTATCGAAGCCGGTGGAAAGGCTGCTCAGGGTAATAGCATTGTCACGCCACTCCCCGCTGCCCTTCACATCCCAGCGCGCCTGCATCGGGGTAAAATGTCCCTCGCCCCAGTAGCGCCACTGCCAGCGGCCGCTGTCGGGCAGAAAATCGCTCGCCTGACCGTCCAGATGCAGCGTAAAGTCGCCCATCTGCTGCTCATGGGCGCGAAGGATCGCCTGCAGGCGGCCATCGACGCCCTGCTGAGTGACCTTAACCCCGGCCAGCGGCCAGCGGATTTCGTCAATATTCAGCGCGTCGATCACCCGCCCGCGCGAGCGCAGCAACGCACCGGGGTGAAAAGCCAGCTGCGGGCTGATCAGCGGCCCGCTGAGCTGAGCCGGCAGCGCCGCGTATAGTATCATCTCCCCCAGCTTGGCCTCGCCGGTGAGCCGCAGCGGCAGATCGCTGTTATCCATGCTCAGCTTGCCCGGACCAATATTCAGTACCGCATTGCCCTTCCCGGCATGCCCCTCGGTGAGAACATTCAGGCGACCGCTGACGATCATCTGTTCGGTGCCCTGCTGCCAGTTACCCACCGACAGCGCCACCCGCCCGCGCAGCGGATACGCCTCGTAACGGGTGCGCCAGCGGCCGTCGCTGATAGTGATCCGCTCCGGGGTGATCTCCCACGGCAGGTCCAGAATAGGCTCTACCTCACCCCGCGGGGTGACCAGCAGTTGGCCGCGATTGTGCTGCCACTCGAGCTCAGCATCGATCCATTCCGCAGTCTGCGGGAATTCGAAGGTGCCCTGCATCTGACCGTCGACCGGCAGACCATCCGGCACCAGCGGCAGATGGAAGGTCCCCACCAGCTTCACCGGCGGCTGATCGTCAGTCAGCCGGGCGCTGAACTGGCTGACGGTGAGTGCCTGGCCGCGCAGGCGCGCCTGCAGACTCAGTTCCTTCCCGGCAAAGCCGATATCCTGCTGCGCAGGCGTTAATGACATTACCAGCCGCCCCTGCCATTTCTCCCACGGCGAGAGCCGCAGATTGTCAATGGTTAACCAGCTATAGGGCAACATCGATTGCCATTCGGCAAGCGTGCGCGGTGAACCGGGAGAGGGATCGCTGGCCGGCAGTTTGCTCAGGCAGGCGCTGTTGATCTCCAGCTGGCCAATATGCAGCCGCCAGCGGCTGGGACGCGAGAGACGGGCATCGGTCACCCGGGCGATTTCACAGTCGCCCACCAGATAACGCAGATCGGGGATCAGCAGGGCCGACCGCGTCAGGCGCGGGCTCTCCTGCAAAGAGATACGCGTGCCCACGGGCAGCCAGATGCCCGCCAGCGTCGGCACCCAGTGGGTTAGCGTCAACAGCAGGGTTAGCGGCAATAACACCAGAACTAACACCAGCGCGATGGCGGCTTTATATTTACCCTTCATGGGCAGTTAATATCCTGATTCAACATAAGTAAAAGCCGAAAGGCGTCCATTGTGACACGTTCGACCAGTGAGTGAAAGTTTACGGCCTGTTAAAGCATAGTTGCCAGCCGGACTCGCGGCGCGACGTTCGGCCATTATCATTTAACTGTTGTTTAAGTCGCCCCTGCCACACTCCAGCCAGACGGGAATAGCTTGCGGGAGAGGCGGTGTCGTTAATTATCTCGCTCATAGAGAGCGCACAGGACCACTATCCATGGGTATTGCTGATTGTTTTTCTGCTTACCTTCACTAAATCCTGCGCATTGGTCTCGCTGGCAATCCCCGGCACCTCCGGCCTGCTGCTGCTGGGAACATTCGCTTCCGCCAGCCTCGGACATTTCCTGTTAATGTGGTCCAGCGCCAGCCTCGGCGCCATCGGCGGATTCTGGCTATCGTGGCGGCTGGGCATTCGCTACCGTCATCGCCTCCCCCATCTACGCTGGCTGACCGCCGAGCGTCTGGCCCGCAGCCGCCTCTTCTTTCAGCGCTATGGCCCGTGGGCTATCTTTTTCAGCCGCTTTCTCTCTCCCCTGAGGGCTACGCTGCCCTTCGTTAGCGGCGCCAGCAGTCTGCCGCTGTGGTCGTTTCAGCTGGCTAACGTCAGCTCCGGTCTGCTGTGGCCGCTTCTGCTGCTCGCCCCCGGCGCTTTCAGCCTCAGTTTGTGGTGAAAAAACTTTGTCTTTCAAAGAGATTCCGCAAGCCCGCGATATGCTCTAGAATTAGGATTAGCACCCTCTCATTAAACTATTTTTTAATAATTGTACGATTATTTTAAATATGCTACCGTGACGGTATAATCACTGGAGAAAAGTCTTATGAAAATCGCGGTTTATAGTACGAAGCAGTACGATAAAAAGTACCTGCAGCACGTTAATGATGCATACGGCTTTGAACTGGAATTCTTCGATTTCCTGCTGACAGCGAAGACTGCCAAAACCGCCAACGGTTGCGAAGCGGTATGTATCTTCGTCAATGACGACGGCAGCCGCCCGGTGCTGGAAGAGCTGAAGGCCCACGGGGTGAAATATATCGCCCTGCGCTGCGCCGGGTTTAACAACGTCGACCTTGAGGCGGCAAAGGAGCTTGGCCTGCGCGTCGTGCGCGTTCCAGCTTACTCTCCGGAAGCGGTCGCTGAGCATGCGATCGGTATGATGATGTCGCTCAACCGCCGTATCCACCGCGCTTACCAGCGTACCCGCGATGCCAATTTCTCCCTCGAAGGCCTCACCGGCTTCACCATGTACGGCAAAACCGCCGGGGTGATCGGCACCGGGAAAATTGGCGTAGCGATGTTGCGGATCCTCAAAGGCTTCGGCATGCGCCTGCTGGCGTTCGACCCGTACCCAAGCGCCGCCGCGCTGGAGCTGGGGGTGGAATATGTTGACCTCGCCACGCTGTACAAGGAATCGGACGTGATCTCCCTGCACTGTCCGCTGACCGACGAAAACTACCACCTGCTCAATCGCGAAGCCTTCGATCAGATGAAAGACGGGGTGATGGTGATCAACACCAGCCGCGGCGCCCTGATCGACTCTCAGGCGGCCATCGACGCCCTGAAGCACCAGAAAATTGGCGCGCTGGGGCTGGACGTTTATGAGAACGAACGCGATCTGTTCTTTGAAGACAAATCCAACGACGTGATCCAGGACGATGTCTTCCGCCGCCTCTCCGCCTGCCATAACGTACTGTTTACCGGCCACCAGGCGTTCCTCACCGCCGAGGCGCTGATCAGCATTTCGGAGACCACTCTGGGTAACCTGCAGCAGGTCGCCAACGGCGAAACCTGTCCGAACGCCATCGTCTAATGCCTTTCCCTTTTGTGCTCCTCTCCCGGGGGGAGCACATTCAGATAATCCCCACAGATCCCCGCTGCGATACCGTTACACTGGCTTGGTTTTATTAGTTATGTGAATGTTTTGGAGTGAAAATGAACAAATTTGCGGCGCTTCTGGCGGCAGGTATGCTGCTGTCCGGCTGTGTCTATAACAGTAAGGTGTCCACCGGTGCGGAACAGCTGCAGCATCATCGTTTCGTGCTGACCAGCGTCAACGGCCAGGCGGTCAACGCCAGCGACCGGCCGCTGGAGCTGAGCTTCGGTGAGAAGATGGCTATTACCGGCAAGATGTATGTATCCGGCAATATGTGCAACGGCTTTAGCGGGGAAGGTAAAGTGTCGGACGGCGAGCTGAAGGTCAAATCGCTGGCGATGACCCGGATGCTGTGCCACGACGCCCAGCTCAATACCCTGGATGCGACGATCGACAAGATGCTGCGCGAGGGTGCGCAGGTCGATCTGACGGAAAACCAGTTGACGCTGGCAACCGCCGACCAGACGCTGGTCTATAAGCTCGCCGACCTGATGCACTAGCCGGCGTTGATGTGCCGCTGACGCTGCCCCGCGACGGGGCCGCTGTTAGTAGCCGCAGCTGCCGCCCGCCAGCGCCTGCTCGCTGCAGCGTTTGCCGTTCGGCAGCGCACACATGCCAATCGCCGAACCATCGAGCTGACGAGCCACCGATAACGAGCCGCCTATCATGGCGCAGTTGGCCTGACCGGCGTCGCTCATCGCCGCCCGCATTCCCGGCGTGACGTGCGCCGCCGTGGCCTGCTGAACGGGTTCACTACTGCACGCGGACAGCAACAGCGCCGCACATCCTACTAACATCGCAGCTCGCATTCTCTCTCCCCTCGGAAACGTCTTAAAAAAGCAAACCCCAGAATAATAGGCAGCGTGGCGGGCGGCGTCGAGAGGGGAAGTACGTATTTATGCGCCTCATTAACATTTTCTAGCAAATTTTCGCCGAAAGCTTGATCTGCCTCGGCCATGTCGCCCGGCGCAGGTGGTTCCTCTCCCGGCAGGCAGCCATTTTCTCCGCGAACCACGCAAAATATTGATCTGGTCACGGGTACCCGGCGCATTGAGGACACAAATGCAAAAATGGCGGGGTCAGCGGTTTGCTAAACTACCCCTTATATAATTACAGGGCGCGTCGCGGTTTCACGCGTCCATTCTTTTGCGCAATGTAAGGGTGTCTTCATATGATTACGATTGATGGTAATGGCGCGGTCGCTTCCGTCGCGTTTCGCACCAGTGAAGTTATCGCCATCTACCCGATCACGCCCAGTTCAACGATGGCGGAACAGGCTGACGCCTGGGCCGGCAATGGGCTGAAAAACGTCTGGGGCGATGTTCCCCGCGTGGTCGAAATGCAGTCGGAGGCGGGCGCCATTGGCGCCGTACATGGCGCGCTGCAGACCGGCGCCCTCTCCACCTCCTTTACCTCATCGCAGGGCCTGCTGCTGATGATCCCCACGCTGTACAAACTGGCCGGCCAGCTGATGCCGTTTGTGCTGCACGTCGCCGCCCGCACTGTCGCTACCCATGCGTTGTCGATCTTCGGCGACCATTCCGATGTCATGGCCGTCCGCCAGACCGGGTGCGCCATGCTGTGCGCCAGCAGCGTCCAGGAAGCGCAGGATTTCGCGCTGATCTCGCATATCGCCACCCTGCAAAGCCGGGTGCCGTTTATTCATTTCTTTGATGGTTTCCGTACTTCGCACGAAATCAACAAAATCGCCCCGCTGGCGGATGACACTATTCGCGCCCTGCTGCCGCAGGATAAGATCGCTGAGCATCGCCAGCGCGCGCTCAACCCGGAACACCCGGTGATCCGCGGAACCTCGGCCAACCCCGACACTTATTTCCAGTCCCGGGAGGCCACCAATCCGTGGTACGACGCGGTGTACGACCATGTCGAGAAAGCGATGGACGATTTCGCTGCCGCCACCGGCCGTCAGTACAAACCGTTTGAGTTTTACGGCCACCCGCAGGCAGAGCGCGTGATCGTCATTATGGGCTCGGCCATCGGCACCTGCGAAGAGGTGGTCGATGAGTTGCTGAGTCGCGGCGAGAAAGTCGGCGTGCTAAAAGTCCGCCTCTATCGCCCGTTCTCCGCCGCCCACCTGCTGGCGGCGCTGCCGGAAAGCGCCCGCGGGGTTGCCGTACTGGATCGCACCAAAGAACCCGGCGCGCTTGCCGAACCGCTTTACCTCGACGTGATGACCGCCCTGGCGGAAGCCTTTAACCGCGGCGAGCGCGAGACGCTACCGCGCACTATCGGCGGCCGCTACGGTCTCTCCTCCAAGGAGTTTGGTCCGGAATGCGTGCTGGCGATATTCAGTGAACTGCAGGCCGCCCAGCCGAAGCCGCGCTTTACCGTCGGGATCTATGATGACGTGACCAACCTGTCGCTGCCGTTGGGCGAAAATACCCTGCCAGCAGAGGCCAAGCTCGAGGCCCTGTTCTACGGCCTCGGCAGCGACGGCAGCGTGTCAGCCACCAAAAACAACATCAAAATCATCGGCAACTCGACCCCATGGTTCTCCCAGGGCTATTTTGTCTATGACTCGAAGAAAGCGGGCGGCCTCACCGTCTCGCATCTGCGGGTCAGCGAAAAACCGATTCGTTCATCGTATCTGATTTCGCAGGCTGATTTCGTCGGCTGCCACCAGCTGCAGTTTATCGATAAATACCAGATGGCCGAGCGGCTGAAGCCCGGCGGCATTTTCCTGCTCAACACGCCGTACAGCGCCGATGAGGTCTGGTCCCGCCTGCCCCAGGAAGTCCAGGCCACCCTGAATCAGAAAAAAGCGCGTTTTTACGTGGTCAACGCGGCAAAGATCGCCCGCGAATGCAGCCTCGGGGCGCGCATTAATACCGTGATGCAGATGGCCTTTTTCCATTTAACCCAGATCCTGCCGGGTGATAGCGCGCTGGCGGAACTGCAGGCAGCCATCGCCAAAAGCTACAGCAGTAAAGGTCAGGAGCTGGTGGAGCGCAACTGGCAGGCGCTGGCCCTGGCCCGTGAATCACTGGCGGAAGTACCGCTCCAGCCGGTGAACGCCAGCAGTCCGAACCGCCCGCCGGTGGTCTCCGACGCCGCGCCGGATTTCGTCAAAACGGTCACCGCCGCGATGCTGGCCGGGCTCGGCGATGCGCTGCCGGTCTCTGCCCTGCCGCCGGACGGCACCTGGCCCATGGGCACCACCCGCTGGGAGAAACGCAACATCGCCGAAGAGATCCCCATCTGGAAGGAAGCGCTGTGTACTCAGTGCAACCACTGCGTCGCCGCCTGCCCGCACTCGGCGATCCGCGCCAAAGTGGTCGCCCCGGAAGAGATGGAGAACGCCCCTGCCAGCCTGCATTCGCTGGATGTGAAATCCCGCGATATGCGCGGGCAGAAATACGTTCTGCAGGTCGCCCCGGAAGACTGCACCGGCTGCAACCTGTGCGTCGAAGTGTGCCCGGCAAAAGACCGCCAGAACCCGGAGATCAAGGCCATCAATATGATGTCCCGCCTGGAGCATGTGGAAGAGGAGAAGGTCAATTACGAGTACTTCCTCAACCTGCCGGAAATCGACCGCAGCAAACTTGAGCGCATTGATATTCGCACCTCGCAGCTGATTAGCCCGCTGTTTGAATACTCCGGCGCCTGCTCGGGCTGTGGCGAAACGCCGTATATCAAACTGCTGACCCAGCTCTACGGCGACCGAATGCTGATTGCCAATGCCACCGGCTGCTCCTCCATTTACGGCGGCAACCTGCCCTCGACACCGTACACTACCGACGCCAACGGCCGCGGCCCGGCGTGGGCCAACTCGCTGTTTGAGGATAACGCCGAATTCGGGCTCGGCTTCCGCTTGACCGTCGACCAGCATCGCCAGCGCGTGATGCGCCTGCTGAGCGAATTCGCCGACAAACTGCCGGCAGAGCTGAACGCGGCGCTGCACGCCGAGGCGACGCCGGAAGTTCGCCGCGAACAGGTGGCAGCCCTGCGTCAGGCGCTGGCCGGCGTGGCGGGAGCTGAAGAGCTGCTGACCGATGCCGACGCACTGGTGGAGAAATCCGTCTGGCTGATCGGCGGCGACGGCTGGGCTTACGATATCGGCTTCGGCGGCCTGGACCATGTACTGAGCCTGACGGAAAACGTCAATATTCTGGTGCTGGACACCCAGTGTTACTCCAACACCGGCGGGCAGGCGTCAAAAGCCACCCCGCTGGGAGCAGTGACTAAGTTTGGCGAGCATGGCAAACGCAAGGCGCGTAAAGATCTGGGCGTCAGCATGATGATGTACGGTCATGTTTATGTGGCGCAAATTTCGCTGGGCGCGCAGCTGAACCAGACGGTGAAAGCGATTCAGGAAGCGGAAGCCTATCCGGGGCCATCGCTGATCATCGCCTATAGCCCTTGCGAAGAGCATGGCTACGATCTGGCGCTCAGCCACGACCAGATGCGTCAGCTGACCGCCACCGGCTTCTGGCCGCTCTACCGCTTCGACCCGCGTCGGGCAGACGAAGGCAAGATCCCGCTGGCGCTAGATTCCCGTCCGCCATCAGACGCGCTGGCCGAGACGCTGCTTAATGAGCAACGTTTCCGCCGCCTGAACGCCCAGCAGCCTGAAGTGGCGGAGCAGCTATGGAAAGACGCCGCCGCCGATCTGCAGAAGCGCTATGACTTCCTCGCCCAGCTGGCTGGCAAAGCGGAGAAATCGCCAAGCGAAGGTTAACCGCCCCGTCACCTTTGTCCATAAAAAAAGCCCGAACACAACGTTCGGGCTTGTCGTTTTACCGATAAACAACATCATTCCGCAGAATGAGACGGCAACAATAAATTATTGGCATGACAATAAAGGCATATAACGCGCAAATAATACGTGATTAGCCCGGGCATGTATAATTTTTATTTTGTATATTATCTATAAATGCATTCAGCATAATTATCACCATTTCATTGGTATTATTTATTTTAGATTTTACTTATATCGTAACAATTGAGTCTTACCGGATCTCAGACCGCTCCTTTAGCATGAGTTCACTTCCCACCCGGAAGTTAAAACATAAAAACAGTTAAAGGAATTTCTTCATGAAAAGAAAAGTACTGGCCCT
>ERZ772884.1820-NODE-1820-length-13330-cov-3.305311_pt1 | contig 13330 bp, 16 predicted proteins | sample MGYA00580574_ERZ772884 | MGnify/ENA primary metagenome ERZ772884 (study PRJEB29015, sample SAMEA2737690) | human gut metagenome | biome: human gut; feature: human-associated habitat; material: faeces | place: China | collected 2012 ... | reverse complement strand
GGCCAAGCCGCTGCTTCATGCCTGTGGAAAGCTCCGCCGGGGTGAGGTCGGCAAAGTCCTGCAGCCCGACGAGGCGCACGAAATCGGCGGCCTTTTCATAGCGCTCCTCCGGCGTCTTGCCCACGCCGCAGGCCATGGCGACGTTGCGCTGCACGTTCGTCCACGTGATGACATACGGGTCCGGGCTGAGAAGCGCGCTGTGCCAGCCCTGCGGCATCTCGATCTGTCCCGCGTCCGGCTGCTCCTTTCCGGCCAGCAGCTTCAAAAGCGTGCTCTTGCCGCAGCCGCTGCGGCCGACGATGACCGTCAGCTGTCCGATGGGGAAACAGACGGAGAGATCGCGCAGCACCTGCCGTGTGCGGCTCTGCCGCGTCTGGCCGGTAAGCACGATCTCGCTGGAATAGGATGTATAGGATTTTTTGATATGCTGCAATGCGACTGCGTCCATAAAACTGTCTCCGTTCGATGAATTCGAAACTGATTCTAGCAGATTTCGACAGAAGATACAAGACAAAAAATCATCCTGACCACCGGCCCAGCCGGTGGTCAGGATCTGTTTACTCAGCCGATGTAATTGAAGGGATTGACGTCTGCACCGTTATAGTAGATGGTGAAGTGCAGGTGCGGGCCGGTCGACCAGCCGGTGGAGCCGACGTAGCCAATGGTCTGTCCCTGTTTGACGTAATCGCCGACGGACACGGAGCAGGACGGCTGGTGCGCGTAGAGGCTGGAATAGCCGTCGCCGTGGTTGATGACCACATAATAGCCCCAGGCTGCGGAATAGGCCGCCGTCGTGACTGTGCCGGATTTTGTCGCAAGGATCGCCGTACCGGCTGCCGCGCCGAAGTCCACGCCGTTGTGCCAGCTGTATTTGCCGGTCAGCGGGTGCGTGCGGTAGCCATAGGAGTCCGTGACCTGACACTGATACGGAAGGGGATACAGCCAGCCGCCCGTGTTGGTCGCGCCGCTGGAATTGCTGTTCGAGCCTTTGTTGTTGTTCTGCCGGTTCAGCGCTGCGATGCGCTCAGCCTCCTCCTTGGAAAGGGCGGCATAATACGCGGCCTCGGACTTGGCAATTTCGTCAGACAGCTCGGCCTCGTCGGCCATGTTCTGCTCGTAATCGGCGTTCATTTCTTCATAGGCCTGCATCATTTCCAGCAGCAGACTGTCGGCCTCGGTGCGCTGCGCCTCAAGCTCCGCCTCCTGCTGGTCAAGCTCCTCGCGCGTCGTGTCAAGCTCTGCCATCTGCTGCTCAAGCTCCGTGCGCTCGGATGCGATCTGCTCGGAGACGGCCTTCATCTTTTCCAGCATCAGCTGGTCCGCCTTGGCGATCTCCTGAATCACGTCGATCTTGTCCAGCAGATCCGAGAAGCTGTTCGCGCCGAACAAAATCGCCCAGTAGGAGATATTGCCCGTCTCCTCCATGGAGCGGATGCGGGTCTTATACTGCTCGTTCAGGCGCTGTTCCTCGGCCTGGGACGCTTCCAGCTCGGCCTGCTTGTTGGCGATCAGCAGGCTGTACTGCTGCACCTGCTCGTTCAGGTTGTTGATGGACGCCTGCGTCATGCTGATCTGCTGGTCGATATCGGATTTCTTATCGACGAGCGTCTGCGTTTTGGACTGGTTTTCTTTGATCTTTGCCTGAAGCGCTTCGCGCTCCTTTTTGAGCTCTGCCTGCTGATTGCGGAGGCCGGAGAGCTCTTTTTTAATCTCCGAGCTGGACGCGGCGTTGACCATGATAATGAGGGCGCTTGAGACAAGGCCCAGCAGCATCACGGCGGCCAATACCAAACAGACGATCCGGCGGGCGGAGCCGCTTTTCTTTTGTTTCATAAGTAAAAGGTACCTCCCGGTTTTACACCTTCAGGAACTTCCGGATGGACAGCAAGCTGCCGAACACGCCCACGAGGAAGCCCGTGATCGCGTAGGCGGCTGCGACGATCTCAATGACGTCCGTGAACGGAGTCAGGACGAACAGCTTGAGCGTGTCGAGCTGCGCGATCTTCGAAAGGACGAAATCATACAGGCCCCATTCGAGGAAGAAGCCGACTGCGGCGGCGATGATACCAATGATAAAGCCTTCGACGACAAAAGGCAGTCGGATAAAGGCGTTGGTCGCGCCGACCATCTTCATGATGGCGATCTCCTCGCTGCGGGAGTACATGGCAAGCTTGACGGTGTTGGAAATGATGAACAGCGAGACGACAAACAGGACAGAGACGATGATGAGCGAGGCGATGTTCAGAACGTTCTGCACGGTCTGGAAGCCCTGTGCGATCTCGAAATGCGCATTGACCTCAGCCACGCCCTCAATCTCCGTGAGTTTGTCATACGTCTGCTGCATGAGAGAATTGTCTTCGACTGTGACGACATAGCGGTCGCGCAGCGTATCGGGGTCGATGCCCGCGAACAGTGACGCGTCGTTCTGCTCGTCAATAAAGTCCTCCAAGGCCTGCTCACGCGAGACGAAAACCGCGGAGCGGACGTTGGTGATGAGGTTGATCTGTGAACCGACGGACTTGGCCTTGGCCTCGGAATAGCTCTCGTCGATGTAGACGAGCATCTCGTTCTTCTGCTCCAGCTCCTTGACCATGGCGCTGGTATTGTAGAGGATGAGGCAGAACGAGCCCATGATGATCAGGCACGCCACCGTCACGCAGATGGCCGCGAAGGACATGAAGCCGTGCAGGAACACGCCCCGGAAGCCCTCGCGCAGTAAGTAACCGATGTTATTCTTCTTCATTGAGATAATACCCGTCCATTCCGTCGCTGATGATCCTGCCCTCGTTGATGGCGACGACACGCTTCGTAAAGCGGTTGACAAGCTCCCGCTCGTGCGTGACGACCAGAACCGTGGTACCGAGGGCGTTGATCTGTTCGAGCAGCATCATAATTTCGAGCGAACGCGCCGGGTCAAGGTTGCCCGTGGGCTCGTCGGCAATGATGACGCTGGGATTGTTGACAAGCGCTCTTGCGATGGCGACGCGCTGCTGCTCGCCGCCGGACAGCTCGTTCGGCAGGCGGCGGCCCTTTGTCTCCAGACCGACCAGCTCGAGCACATACGGCACACGCTTCTGGATCTCCTTCTCCGGCGCGCCGATGACGCGCATGGCGAACGCGACGTTTTCATAGACAGACTTGTCGCTGATCAGGCGGAAATCCTGGAAGATGACGCCGAGCGTCCGGCGCAGATACGGCACGGCGCGGCTGCGGAGCTTTTCCACGGCGAAGCCGTTGACGAGCGCGCTGCCGGAGGTCGGGCGCAGTTCGGCGGTCAGAATTTTGATGATGGTGGACTTGCCGGAGCCGGACGGGCCGACCAGAAAGACAAATTCGCCGTCGTCGATCTTCATGGAAATGCCGTTCAGCGCGATCGTGCCGGTGTCGTAGGTTTTATGCACATCCTGTAATTCGATCATGTTAAACTCCGATTTTCAAAGCATTGCGCGGGTCAGATGAGTCTGTTCTCGCGCGAGACAAGATATTTCTTGACCATGAGGGCGACCTTGAAGATGATCGCGTCGTCAAACTCGCGCAGGTCAAGGCCGGTGAGCTTCTTGATCTTCTCAAGACGGTACACCAGCGTATTTCTGTGGACGAAGAGCTTGCGGGAGGTCTCGGAGACGTTCAGGTTGTTCTCAAAGAACTTGTTGATGGTGAACAGGGTCTCCTGATCCAGAGAATCGATGGAATTCTTCTTGAACACTTCACTGAGGAAGATCTCGCACAACGTGGTGGGCAGCTGGTAGATCAGGCGGCCGATGCCCAGATTTTCGTAGTCGATGATGCTCTTTTCGGTGTCGAACACCTTGCCCACGTCAATGGCAGTCTGGGCTTCCTTGTAGGAATCCGCCAGCTCCCGCAGATGGTCGGACACGGTGCCGATACCGATGACGGTCTTGATCCGCAGCTCGTTTTTCAGGGTGTCCTCCATGGACTTTGCGATCTTCTCCAAGTCCTCGGGGGTCGTCCCGCCGGTGATCTGCTTGATGACCGCCACGTCGCTTTCGTTGATGGACAGGACGAAGTCCTGCATCTTGTCCGGGAACATTCCCGCCAGCACATCCACGGTGGCAACATCGCTGTGACCCACCTGACGGATGAGGAACACCGCCCGGGGCGCGTCGGTGGCAAAGTGCAGCTCCTTGGCGCGGATGTAAATATCACCGGGCAGAATGTTGTCCATGATGATATTTTTCACAAAGGTGCCCCGGTCGTGCTTCTCCTCATAGAAGGTCTTGGCATCATTCAGGGCGATATAGGCCATCTGGCAGAAGCTACGGGCAGTCTCGTCGTCGCCGGAGCAGAAAACGGCATATTCCAGCACATTGGAATTGCCCAGAATGGCCTTGAAGCTGCGCTGACCGAAGGTGACGATGCTGTCGGCGGCGTTCGCCACCTTCAGCGCGGCGTCCGTCCAGCGCTCACCCAGAATGGACATATCGGTGCAGGAAACCACGCACCCCTCGGTATCGATTACGCCGAAGCTGCGGTCCGTAATATCCCGCAACTGAACAATGACACTCTGAAAAACGCTGTTGGACATATCTACAGTCACTCCTTAGTATCTTGCATAAATGCGCATTTCACAAAAACGCATTATTATTATACACAGCTTTTGCGCACATTGCAAGTGCCTTTTGACATTTTATTGCAAAATCTCTTATGTTTTTTAGGTAATATACCAAGGTTTCCCGGAAGGCGCTTCCCCGAAAGGCTGTATCTTCCATCAAAATGACCGTTCAGGGCTGGGTTTTGCCTTCCAGCAGGACGATCTCCCCTTCCGTCAGCTCCCGGGTCCGGCCTCTCGGCAGATCGCCCAGCGTCAGCGTTCCCTCCTGTCGGCGCTCCAAATAAGTCACGGTCATGTTCCGGGACGCCATCATCCGCCGCACCTGATGGTACTTCCCTTCCCGGACGGTGATCCGGCTCTCCCCCGGCCCCAGCGGCTCCAGAAGCGCGGGCAGGCATACCGTGCCGTCCCGGAGGGTCAGGCCCGCGGCAAAGGCGGATATGTCGTCGGCATTTGCCTGCCCCTCGTGGCGGGCGTAGTAAATCTTCGCCACTTCCTTTTTTGGCGAAATCAGCCGGTGGAGCAGCTCGCCGTCGTTGGTGAACAGCAGCAGCCCCTCGGTGGCCTTGTCCAGACGGCCTACGGGCCTTAAGTCCATGTGCCGCCACGCCTCCGGCAGCAGCTCCATGACGGTCTTCTCCGCCGCGTCCTCCGTGGCCGTGACGTAGCCTGCCGGTTTGTTGAGCATCACCACCATCCGGCGCTTTCCGCCCAAAGGCTGCCCGTCCAGTGTAACGGTGTGGACAGCGGGGTCGATTTTCCGGGAGCCGTCCTTTTCAGGATTTCCGTCCACGGTCACCCGCCCCGCTTTTAGGATATCCTTCACCTGAGAGCGGGTGCCCGCGCCGCTGCCGCACAGGAATTTGTCCAGTCGTTCCATAGCTCCTCCGTTCTGCGTCCCGGTTCCGGCGCATAGGCTGTACCACCGAAATATGAACCGGGAGGGATTTTTTATGATGGTTATGACCGCGAAGGTCAATCTGAAAAAGGTAATGATCGCCCTTGCCGCCGTGGCAGCGCTGATCGTGGCGCTGATTTTGCTGCTGGGCGGGGGCGGGGATTCCGCCGAGACTTCCGCGCCCACGGCTTCCAGCAACGACGGCCGGGTGAAATTTCTGACGGATCTCGGCTGGGACGTCACCACATCCCCCACAGATTCCAGTCAGGTACGCATTCCCGCCGCGTCCAGCGACGTGTTCGAGCGCTACAACGCCCTGCAAAAGAGCCAGGGCTACGACCTGAGCGAATACGCCGGGAAAAAGGTCATGCGCTACGTCTACAAGATCAACAACTACCCCGGCGCTACCGAGCCGGTCTACGCGACGCTGCTGGTCTACAAAAACCAGATCATCGGCGGCGACGTAACGGACACCGCCGCCCAGGGAAAGATCCGGGGCTTCAAGATGCCGGAAGCCACGACTGCTCCCACCGCCCCCAGTCTCCCCACGGAGACCGCCGCCACCGCGCCGGAGACGACCCAGTAAACATGGGGAAGCTGCCGCGTTTTTTATCTATGGTATCACACAATTCCGCTCTTGACAAGCGCCCCGCTCTGTGCTACTGTGTACCCGAACTGAACAGTATCTTCAGGGCGGGGCGAAATTCCCCACCGGCGGTAAAGGAAGCTTTGATTCAAGACTTCCCAAGTCCGCGAGCGCGTCAGCGTTGAATCGGTGAAACTCCGATACCGACAGTACAGTCTGGATGGAAGAAGATACGCAAAGGATATTTGCGTTTTTTTCACGCCCTGGGAATATACCCAGGGCGTACTTTTGTTTTGAGGTGATACCAATGACCGATCTTTGGAAACAAATCTTAGACAATCTGGCATTCGTGGGCGTGAGCCTTGCCATCGTGGTGGGGCTTGCCCTGCTTGCCCGGCTGGCGGAGCATTTTCTCCCGGAAAAGCGGAAGGTCAGCCCCGCCCGGCGGGTCAGCATCATCGGCATCAGCGCCGCCATCGCCGCCGTGCTCCATGTGCTGGACTTCCCGCTGGTGATTCTCGCGCCGGAATTCTATAAGCTGGACTTTTCCGAGCTGCCCGTGCTGCTGTGCGGATTTTACTTAGGCCCCAGCGCGACGGTGGTGTGCGAGGGCGTGAAAATCCTGCTGAAGCTGCTGCTGAAAGGCACCTCCACCGCCTTTGTGGGCGATCTTGCCAATTTCGTGGTAGGATGCTCTCTGGTTCTTCCCGCCACCATTTTCTACCACGCCCACAAGAGCAAGCACAGCGCCATCATCGGCCTTGCCATCGGCACGCTGGTCATGACCGTGTTCGGCAGCGCCTTCAATGCCGTTTATCTTCTGCCCAAGTTTGCCCAGCTGTACGGCATTCCGCTGGACACCATCATCGCCATGGGAACGGCCATCCGGGGCGGGGTCAGCAATGTCTCCACCTTCGTGCTGCTGTGCGTCGCGCCCCTGAACCTGCTGAAAGGCGCCGTCGTCTCCGTGCTGACGATGCTGCTGTACAAGCGGGTGGCAAGGCCTCTGTTCGGGCTGCATCAATAAGCGTACGGAAACTGCCGGGGCTTTCCCCGGCAGTTTTTTCTTTGCCTTTTCTGGGGAATTGTGGTATAGTATAAGAAATAAAACGTTCCAGCAATGGGGAGAAAAGCCATGATCCAAATGATAAAAACCTATGAAGAATGCCGGGCGTTTGCCGCAGGCTTTCAAGGTGACCCCAACTTTTCAGACCCCATGCTGAGCAGCGAAGAACAGCTTCAAAGCAATCTGATCAGACCGATTGGAAATCCCGACCGATACTGCGTCTTTGGCGTCTACCATGAAGAGACGCTGATTGGACTGTTCGCATTCCTCGTTATCCGGGATGAACAATACGCCGAAATGCTGGCAGGCTTGTCCCATGAGAAAAGCGCCTATCTGGAAGCGCTCCAATATCTGGAGCAGCACTTCCCCGGTTACGGCGTCGATTTCGTCTTTAATCCCGGCAACTGCCTTCTGCGGGAACAGCTGAATACACGAAAAGCCGACTTTGAGCCGGAGCAGCAGAAGATGGTGCTGGAAGCCCCCGCGCCGGATATGGACACCACCGGCATCGTGCCCCTTTCCGACCAGTACGCAGAACAGTACTGCGCCATCCACAATAAAGATATGTACTGGACGGGCGAAAAGGTCGTGCAGGCGCAGGATCGTTTCCACACCTTCCTCGCAATCCGCGACGGCACGGTCATCGGTTACATAGATGTGACCTGTACGTTCAGGGAGAACGAACCATTTGATCTGCTGGTTCTGGAAGAGTACCGCCGCATGGGATACGGCCGGAAGCTGCTGGCGAAGGCGCTGGAAGTGAACGCACCCAACGCCATGTCCGTCCTCGTGGATGCGGACAATGTCCCCGCCATCCGCCTGTATGCGTCCATGGGCTTTGCAAAGAAACAGAATATTCTGACGGCACACTGGACAGTGCCGTCATCAGAATGATAACAAACAGGAGGTAATTTTTATGTGTGAACTTCTGAAAACCCGCCGCAGCGTCCGCAAGTACCGCCCCGAGCAGGTGCCGGACAAATTGCTGGACGCCGTGCTGGAGGCTGGACTTTACGCCCCCTCCGCCATGAACAACCAGAAGCCCGTCATGGTCGCCGTCCGGGACAAGGCCACCCGGGATCAGCTTTCAGCCATGAACGCCGCCGTGAAGGGGACGGACAGGGATCCTTTCTACGGCGCGCCCTGCGTCATTGTCGTGCTGGCTGATCCCACCTATCCCACATGGGTGGAAGACGGCACTCTGGTGCTGGGGAATCTGCTCAACGCCGCCCATGCCGTGGAGCTGGGCAGCTGCTGGATCAACCGCGCCCGGGAGATGTTCGACACCGAGGAGGGCAAGGCGCTTCTGCGCCAGTGGGGCATCCCGGAACACTACCGGGGCATCGGCTGCTGCATTCTGGGTTACGCCGACGAGGCTCCCGCCCCCAAGGAGCGGGCAGCCAACCGCATTTGGAAAATCTGACAAAGGAGAAAAATGATGGACTTTCTGGAAATTGCCCGCGCCCGGCAATCCTGCCGCAGCTATGATACAGAGCGGCCTGTAGAGCAGGAAAAGCTGGACGCCGTGCTGGAGGCCGCCCGTTTGGCTCCCTCCGCCTGCAACGCCCAGCCCTACCATTTCACCGTCTGCCGGGGGCAGGCCGCCAAGGCCGCGGTCGCCGGTGTGACCGGCATGGGCATGAACAAATTTGCCGCTCAGGCGCCGGTGCTGATCGTGATCTCCGAGCGTCCCTACTCCAAGAGCGCCGCTCTGGGTTCCAATGTGACGAAGGTGGACTACCGCTCCATCGACATCGGTATTGCCGCCGCCTATCTCACCGCCGAGGCCACCGCTCAGGGGCTTTCCACCTGTATCATCGGCTGGCTGGACGACGTCAGGCTCCGGGCAGCCTGCGGACTTGACCAGCCGGTGCGGCTGGTGATTGCTCTCGGTTACGCAAAAGAGGGCGACCCCCTCCGTGAGAAAAAGCGCCGGGACATGGGAGAGCTGGTGGATTACCGATGAAGCATCCCATTGTGACCACATCCGGCGCTTTTGTCTGCCACTGCGTCCGTCTCCGCCGGGGGGACGATCTGCTTCTTTCTATCCGGGAACTCGCTCAGGAAAAGCACATTGCGGCGGGAGTGGTGCTTTCCGCCGTGGGCTGCGTCACGGAAGCGAAGGTGCGGGACGCCAGCGGCGTGAATATCCGCTCCATCGGGGAGCACTGCGAGATCGTCAGTCTGAACGGCACCGTCAGCGAGCAGCGGTGTCATCTGCACATCGCCCTGTCCAGAGAAGACCTTTCCACATTGGGCGGTCATCTCTGCCCCGGCTGCATCGTCAACACCACCTGTGAGCTGGTGATCGCAGAGCTTCCCGGCGTCCGCTTCGGCGTGGAGCAGGACGGGGAAACCGGGTATGACGAACTGATCTTTGAAGCTATCTGACTACATGGGCGGCCATAATGAGCTGCACCCCTTGCCTCTCCCTATGGGAGAGGTGGCTGAGCGAAGCGAAGACGGAGAGGGTACACATGGGCGCAACACCCTCTCAGTCACCTTCGGTGACAGCTCTCCCAAGGGAAGAGCCAAGGGGCTGTACTAATCGCATGTTTGCACGGGAAATGGAGCGTATCCGTACCGATACGCTCCATTCACTGTTTTATGGCCACCCATTAAATGACCGCCCCTCTTTTTCCTCTTGACAACGAGCCATTTCTGTTGTACAGTATATTTAACAATTCAGTTAATTGTTAAATATTCTATTGGAGGTGAATTCCTTGGCGTTGCAGCAGACCCTAAAAGCCCTGTCCGACCCGACCCGGCGGGAAATTCTGAATCTGCTCAAGTCCGGCAGGCTGTCCGCCGGGGAAATTGCCGACCATTTTAGCATCACCCCCGCCGCCGTGTCCCGGCACCTGTCCGTTCTGAAGGACGCCGACCTGATCTGGGACACCCGGGAGGGAAAATTCATCTTTTACGAGCTGAACACCTCGGTCTTAGAGGAAATCATGCTCTGGCTCACGGATTTGAAAGGAGGCGCTGCCCCATGATAAAGCAATACAAAAAAGAGCTGATTGTCTCCACGCTGCTTGCCCTTCTCCCCATCGCCGCAGGGCTGCTTCTGTGGAACCGGCTTCCCGGTCAGCTTGCCACCCATTGGGGCATGAGCGGCGCGGACAGATGGAGCGGCAAGGCCGCCGCCGTATTTCTCCAGCCCCTTTTGCTGCTGGCCGCTCATTATCTGGTGCTGTTTTTCGTTTTTCGGGACGCTAAGAACCGGAATCAGAGCAAAAAAGTGGTGGGGCTTCTGTTCTGGATGATCCCCGCCGTCTCCATCCTCGTCAGCGGCATCACCTACGCTTTGGCGCTGGGCTGGAAATTCCGGCTTGCCGGCCTTCTTTATGTGGGGCTGGGACTGATGTTCGCCGCCATAGGCAACTATTTCCCCAAATGCCGCCCCAACCGCACCGTGGGCATCCGGATTTCCTGGACGCTGGGCAGCGAGGAAAACTGGATCGCCACCCACCGCTTCGCCGGTAAGGTCTGGGTCATCGGCGGTCTTATAATGGTGCTTGCCGCTCTGCTTCCGGAGGTGCCGGGAATTATCGTCATGATCCTCGCCGTGGCCGTTCTGTCCATCCTTCCCATCGCCTATTCTTACCGCTACCATCGGATCCACGGAACGAAAAGCGAACCCGACCCGCTGTCCAAGAAAATCTCCGTCGGCGTGCTGATCTTCACGGCGGTGATTGTGGTGTTCGTCGCGGTCATGCTGTTCACCGGCGATCTCCATTACCGGTTCGACAGCGACAGCTTTACCGTGGAAGCCTCTTATTTCGACGACCTCACCGTAAAATACGATGCCATCGACGGCATCGAATACCGGGAGGGCAACGTGGACGGCACCCGAACCTACGGCGTAGGCAGCTTCCGGCTGCTGCTGGGAACGTTTGAGAACGCGGAATTCGGCACCTATACCCGCTACACCTACTACCGTCCGGAGGCCTGCGTCATTCTGTCGGTGAACGGGAAAACACTGGTTCTCAGCGGCAGCAGCGCGGACAGCACCCGAACTCTTTACGATACCCTTGTGGCAAAAACCGGCCTATAACGGAAAGGAGAAAACGATATGAACACAGTATCTTCCGCAAGCATTACCGGCATGGTCGTCAGCCTGATTCTCTGCGTGGCAGCGCCCGTAGCGCTGTGCGTCCTGCTGAAACGCAAAACCGGCGCAAAGCTTTCCGACATGCTCCTGGGCGCAGTGACCTTCGTCATCTTCGCCATGTTCCTAGAGCAGATGCTCCACCTGGCCATGAGCGCCGTCTTTGGGGAGAAACTGACGGGCAACCTGTGGCTGTCCGCCCTGTACGGCGGCGCGGCGGCTGCGGTTTTTGAGGAATTCGGGCGGCTGGTCGCCATGAAGTATTTTCTGGGCAGTCAGCTGGAAAAGGAAAACGCCCTGATGTACGGCGTGGGTCACGGCGGCATTGAAGCGCTGTTCGTCGGCGGATTGACCTGCGTTTCCAACCTCGCCACCGTTTCCATGGTCAACGGCGGCAAGCTGGAAAGCGCCCTCGCCGGGCTGGACGAAGCCGCCCGGGCGACTTCCCTGGAGACGATCTCCCAGCTGTGGACGCTTCCGGCTTACCTCTTTTACATGGTCGGCGTGGAGCGGCTCATTGCGTTTGCTCTGCAAATCTGCCTGTCGTATCTGGTGTACCGCGCCGTCCGGTATCACCGCCGGGGCTTCTTCCTCGCTGCCATGGGCATCCACTTCGCCGTGGACGCCCTGGCCATGCTGCTCAAGGACGCCGTCCCCATCCCCGCTCTGGAGGCCATTCTGGCGGCCATCGTCATCGTGACCGCGATCTTCACCGTCCGGCTGTATCGCGGGGAAACCGAAAAAGCCGTGAGTGACTGACTCCGCGCCATATTACCGTCCGCCCGTGACTCTCCCGCGGGCGGACATTCTTTCGCCGAAAACCGCAAATAAAACTTGACTATGGGGCATAATTCTTCTATAATATCTGGAGCTATCGATATTTTTATCTGAGAAAGGATTTTGAATATGGCAAAAGAATTTAAGATCACCAGTCTGCGTCTTGCCGATCTGGAAAAGGAACTGAATTACCTGAAAACCACCCGTGAGCGCGAAGTCGCCGCCATGATCGCCGAAGCCCGCTCCTACGGCGACTTGTCCGAAAACTCCGAGTACGACGCCGCCAAGAACGAGCAGGCCAAGCTCTATGGTCGTATCGCCGAGATCGAGGACGTCCTGTCCCACGCCGTCATCATCGAGGACGAAAATGAGGCCAGCGGCCGGGTAGGCCTGGGCTGCACCGTGGTAGTCGAGGACGAGAACGGCAAGCAGACCGAGTACCGCATCACCGGTTCTCAGGAAGCCAACCCCATGGAGTTCAAGCTCTCCGACGACTCCCCCTTCGGCCGCGCCGTCGTTGGCAAGGCCGCGGGCGAGACCTTCACCGTCAACGCCCCTGCCGGCTCCTTCACCATGAAGGTGGTCAGCGTTTCCCGCGAGGGCTGAGCCATGGCAAAGTTTGTACCGCAGCCGGAGCTGTCTCTGAATGACCAGATGCAGATCCGGCGGGAAAAGCTGGCGGCGCTTCAGGCCGAGGGGCGCGACCCCTTCGTCCAGACGAAATTCGATTTCAATGCCGATTCCGCTGCCATCAAGGCCGACTACGAAGCCTTCGAGGGCAAGACCGTCAAGGTCGCGGGACGTCTGATGAGCAAGCGCGGTCAGGGCAAGGTCATGTTCTGCGATCTGCAGGACCGCGCCGGCCGCATCCAGATCTTCGTGAAGATCGACGAGCTGGGCGAGGAAGAATACAACCGCTTCAAGAAGTATGACATTGGCGACATCGTCGGCGTGGAGGGCGAGGTCTTCAAGACGAAGACCGAGGAAATTTCCATCCGCGCCAAGGTCGTCACCCTGCTGAGCAAGTCTCTGCTGCCCCTGCCCAACAAGTTCCACGGTCTGACCGACAAGGAAGCCCGTTTCCGTCAGCGCTATGTTGACCTGATGGTGAACCCCGAGGTCAAGCGGAATTTTGTCATCCGCTCCAAGTTCATCAAGCACCTGCGCAACTATCTGGACAGCATGGGCTACATTGAAGTGGAGACCCCCGTGCTGAACACCATTGCCGGCGGCGCTGCCGCCCGTCCCTTCGTCACCCACCACAACACGCTGGATATCGATATGTACATGCGCATCGCCACGGAACTGCCCCTGAAGCG
>ERZ772884.1800-NODE-1800-length-13392-cov-2.762915_pt1 | contig 13392 bp, 10 predicted proteins | sample MGYA00580574_ERZ772884 | MGnify/ENA primary metagenome ERZ772884 (study PRJEB29015, sample SAMEA2737690) | human gut metagenome | biome: human gut; feature: human-associated habitat; material: faeces | place: China | collected 2012 ... | reverse complement strand
CCCTCCGCCTCCTGTTATGGCGAAACCGAACTGGAATGTCCAGTCGTCCTTGACGTATGCCGCCTGGAACGACGGCACTACCGGCGCGTCGGCGACACCCTTGAACTTGTGGGCGTAGCCGTTGGCGGCTGTCGCCGGGTTGTTCACGTTGTTCTTGAACAGGTCGCCGTAGGCTGTTGTTATGGTTCGTGTCTGGTGCACGTTCTGCAGGTTTATGGACAGATGGAAACCGTTTTCGAGGAAAGCCACGCCCGCCGGATTGCTGTATACACCGTCGATGCCGATGGCGGCGTCGCGCGCCGGATTTCTCAGGAAGATTATGTTCTGGTTTGTGTTTGTGAGTATGCCGCCCGCGAATGAGCTTGCGCAACATGCGGCAAAGAGAGCCGCGAGGGCTAATTTTGATTTATTCATCTTAATATTGTTTAAATGACAGGTCGCAAAGTTAATTAAATTGCTCTTTAATACAGTAAAAGATGTTTTGTGTTTAATGAATGTTAACTAAAAAGAAACGGCATGTTGCACAAATGATTGTATATGTGCAACATGCCGTTGTCTTATATGCCGTATGTGTGGTCAGCCTCAGTTGTATCCCCACCTGTTCTTCCGTTTCGGACGGTCGGGCGTCTTTTCATACTTCTTCAGCTCCGGATAGGATATCCGTGTGTGGTAGATGGCTTTGAGTCTTTCTATGAGCACCTGCTTCGCCTGCTCTATGTCGTGGAACGTTATGGGGCAGTCCTTGAAGAATCCGTCAGCCATCTGGCTGTCTATTATCTTGTTTACGAGCGCGGATATGCTCTCTTCGGTGTATGTGGGGAGCGAGCGCGAGGCAGCCTCCACGCCGTCTGCCATCATGAGTATAGCCTGTTCGCGCGTGAACGGGTTTGGTCCCGGATAGGTGAACGGTGTCGGGTCCACATCCTCGTCGGGGTGTTTGTTCTTATAGTTTATGTAGAAGTATTTTGCCATTCCGCATCCGTGGTGGGTCAGGATGAAGTCTTTTATTATTCCGGGCAGTCCCGCCTTCTCCGCCATCTTCACTCCCTCGGTGACGTGACTTATCACTATGCGCGCGCTTTCCTTGTCTGATATGTTCTCGTGAGGGTTCACCCCAGCCTGGTTCTCGGTGAAGAACACGGGGTCGGACATCTTTCCTATGTCATGATAGAGTGCTCCCGTGCGCACGAGAAGGCTGTTGGCGCCTATCTTGCTGGCTATTTCGGCAGCCAGATTGCCCACGGTTATGGAGTGCTGGAAGGTGCCGGGGGCTGTCGCGCTGAGGTCGTGTGGCAGTCCGCGGTTGGTGTTCGACAGCTCGAAAAGCATGACACTGGATGTGAATCCGAACGTTTTCTCGATGATGAACATAAGCGGATAGGACAGAAGCACGAGCACGCCGTTCACGCAGAAGTGGTAGTACATGTCGCCGTCAAGCATCGGGAAGTCGGTGTCCTGCATCATCTGGAGGGCGAAGTATACGGCTGAGCTGCCCGCGGTGACGAAGAGCGCCGCCTTGAAAACCTGCGAGCGGTGGAGCAGCTCGCGCAGTGAGTAGATGGCTATGAGTCCTGACACTATCTGGATGATGATGAACTCATACTGGTATTTCACCGCCGTGGTGCAGATGAGAATCATCGTCACGTGTGTGACGAACGCCGTGCGCGAGTCCATGAACACCCTCACGAATATGGGAACGATGGCGAACGGAATGATGTAGACGCTCAGGAAGTTGTGCCGCATGAAGAACGACACGATGACGGGGAATATCGTTATCAGCGCGTAGAGCATGGCAATGCTTCGCGGTTTGTCGAAATAGTCGCGGCGGAACAGTCCGAGATAAGCCGTGAAGAGCATTATCATGATGGTCACGAATATGGTCTGACCTATCAGGATTGACGTTATCTGGTTTGCCGATGCGCCCCTCCGCTGCATCTCCCGTTCGAAAGAGCTGAGCACGCGGTATATGTGTTCGTCCACAATGTCGCCCCTGTCTATTATCTTCTGTCCGCTCATCACCATGCCGCTTGCCGAAGGTATGCTGCTGAGCAAGTCGCTGCGTTCTGTCTCGTTGCGCTCCTTGTCGTATATAAGGTTCGGTTCTATGTAGTTGTTGAGGTCGCATTTCTGGAGTATCTGCCTCTGTTGGGCAAGCCGTTCGTCCATGAAAAGGAACTCATATGCCGTCATCGTGGAGAAGACATAGGTGATGCGGGTGCTCTGCGCGTTGGTTCCGTCCACTATCCTTACCATGTTCGACGAGTCCTTATATATCTCGTTGTATTCTGGAGTGTCCATTATTCCCGACTGGTAGATGCGGTGCAGCCTGTCGGCTATTATTTTCAGATAGTTCGCCGGAAGCCCCGGTATGCCGTTGCGGAAATCGTTCCACAGCTTCTTGAGTTCAGTCCACGTTCTTGTCGTAGTTGTAGTACGGCTGATAGTTTGCGAGCACCGAGTCTTCCTGTTGTTTTATTATCTCATCGGTCTTGTAGATGGGGAAGTCGAACTTTGCTATGAACGAACTGTACATCCACGGCTTGCCGATATCGTAGCGGTAGTGCTTGCTTTCGGTCCTCGGCAGCGACCACACTATTACAAGTACGGTCACGGCAATGAGCGAAATGCGTATTATTATGTTACGGAGGTTTTTCCCTCTGTTTTTGTTCTGTATGTTCATAATGGGTGTATTAATTTGTTTCCTTTGCGAAAGTAATAAAAAACTGACAACATTTGGAAAATTTATATTACTTTTGCAGGAAAATTATAGATAAATAATTTATTTTGCATTCAATGTCAGAGAATAAAGTCAGAGTGCGTTTTGCGCCCAGCCCAACGGGACCGCTGCACATCGGCGGAGTGCGGACCGCACTGTTTAATTATCTCTTCGCGCGTCAGCATGGCGGCGAACTTGTTTTCAGAATAGAAGATACCGACTCAAACCGGTTCGTTCTCGGAGCCGAGGAATATATCATAGAGTCGTTCCGCTGGCTCGGAATTAAGTTCGACGAAGGTGTGTCCTTCGGTGGCGAATACGGTCCTTACCGCCAGAGCGAGCGCAGGGACATCTACCGGAAGTATGTCGACATGCTGCTCGAAAAGGGCATGGCGTATGTGGCTTTCGACACTCCCGAGGAGCTGGAGAAGAAACGCAGTGAGACGGCAAACTTCCAGTATGACGCCCATACGCGCATGCAGATGACCAACTCGCTCACAATGACACCGGAGGAATGCAACCGTCGCATAGCCGACGGGCAGCAGTATGTGGTGCGTTTCAAGGTGGAGCCGGGACAGGAGGTGCATGTGGACGACATGATACGCGGTGAGGTGGTCATAAAAAGCGACATCATCGACGACAAGGTGCTTTACAAGAGTGCCGACGAACTGCCTACATATCATCTTGCCAACATTGTGGACGACCATCTGATGAAGATAAGCCACGTCATAAGAGGTGAGGAGTGGCTGCCGAGCGCACCGCTTCATGTGCTGCTATACAGGGCTTTCGGATGGGAGGACACCATGCCGAAGTTCGCTCACCTGCCGCTTCTCCTCAAGCCGGAAGGCAAGGGCAAACTCTCCAAACGCGACGGAGACAGGCTCGGATTCCCCGTCTTTCCGCTGGAATGGCACGACCCCAAGACGGGCGACGTGTCCTCCGGATACCGCGAGAGCGGCTATTTCCCGGAGGCGGTGGTAAACTTCCTCGCTCTGCTCGGGTGGAATCCAGGCACTGAGCAGGAGCTTTTCACGCTCGACGAGCTTGTCAGTCTCTTCGACATAACAAAGTGTTCGAAAGCCGGAGCACGCTTCGACTATCAGAAAGGAATATGGTTCAACCACGAATATATACTGCGCAAGAGCAGCGAGGAGATAGCAAGGCTCTTCGCACCCATCGTTGCCAACAACGGCGTTGACGAACCGTTTGAGCGCGTGTTGAAGGTAGTGGAGATGATGAAAGACCGCGTGAGCTTCGTGAAAGAGCTGTGGCAGCTCTGCTCGTTCTTCTTCATCGCACCGACGGAATATGACGCCAAGACCGTGAAAAAGCGTTGGAAAGCCGACTCGGCAAAGGTTATGGGCGAGCTGGCTGAGGTGTTGGAAGGCATCGAAGACTTCTCCGTGGAAGGTCAGGAGCATGTTGTCATGGCATGGGTGGAGTCGAAGGGCTACAAGCTCGGTGACGTGATGAACGCTTTCAGACTCACTCTCGTGGGCGAGGGAAAGGGTCCCGGCATGTTCGACATATCCGCGTTCCTCGGCAAGGAAGAGACTCTGCGCCGTATGCGCCGTGCCATCGAGGTGCTGAAATAGGCTGAACAGTCAGACCGCCGTGCGGTTGTTGCATGCTGGAAAGGTGCTTCCCGCACACAGAAAGCGGTATTGCCGCGCTACGGGAAATGACATACGTGATTATGATATAAATGAGAATGGAGAACGTCGGACAACGTTCTCCATTCTCATTTACGTTCTTTATTGTTGCGGAAGTTCCATTTTCATGCATCCGGTGTCATATTCTTGTGCATCATATGTTGAATTCTTATGCCTCGGATGCTGCATTCCCATGTCTCTGTCATGGCACTTCCGTCACCGGTAAGAGATGATGTGGAGAGCCTTACTCCACAATCACCTTGCGCGTCTTTCCGTTTTCGCGTACGATGTTCACGCCCTTCTGCGGCTCGGAAAGCCTCATTCCGCTGAGTGAGAAATACTCTTTCACACTCTCACCGGTGCTTATGCCGCCTATGCCGTCGGTAACATCCTCATGGGTTATGGGTCTTATTATCGGGTCGTCGGTCATTCTGAGCACCCTGCGTCCCTGTCTTCCGGTGAACTCCATAGTGCCTATGTACATCAGACGGTTGTGCACTGACGATGTGGAATTGTGCGCGTGGAACGCTATGCGCATCTTTCCTTCCTTGTCGGTGAATATGGTGTGGTGTCCTGTTCCCACAAGATCCTCTACCCGGCACAGTATGGGCTCTCTGTATTTTCCCCATGTCGGATTGCTGAGAGATGACGTTGTGGCGCATCCCACGGCATAGTCCTGGCTGTTGTAGTCGTTAGCCGAGTAGGTGAGATAGTATTTGTTCTCGAACTTAACCATGTTGGGTCCCTCGCAGACCCTGCCGAGAAGTTTCTCCCAAGGCAGTGTTACGTTGATGCATTTCTTCAGTGTTCCGTCTATCGGAGTCATGTAGTCGTCCTCCAGCTCGCACATCCATATGCAGTTGCCGTCGGTGAACCGTACGAAGAAAAGGTAAGCCTTGCCGTCGTCATCGAAGAAAACGTGCGAGTCGATGCACTTCTCCGAGCCCAGAAGATTGTTCATCTGGTATGTGCCTTGCTGCCTGAACGGTCCGAGCGGAGAGTCTGACGTGGCTACGTAGAGATGCTCGTTGGCAGAATAATACATATAGTATCTGCCGTTCTTATGATAAACCTCCGGTGCCCAGAACCATCTTTCTTCGGTCGTCTGGTTCCTGTGCAGGGCGAGTCCCCGGTATTTCCAGACATACAGGTCGTCGGAAGTCCATACCTCGATACCGTCGGCGTTGTGCGTGCCGTAGGCATAATAAGTGTCTCCGTCGAGCAGAACGTAAGGGTCGGCAAGCGGCACCTTGCTCTTGGCTCCGTCTGCGAGGACGTTCACCGCAGACATTAACAATGTGATGAGAGTTGTGAATAAGTACTTCATAAATTAGGTTTTTTAATTTGATGTTTATATAAGATAAGCTTCGGCTCGGCAGTATCAAGTCCGGTAAGACTTTGTCTTCCCGCCTTGCTGTTGCACTCGCCTTGCATTATTTTCGACAAATGTACGAAAAAAACGCCATAAACAGCTAACTGTCGTGGCGTTTTTACAATTATCGCATGATATTTTATCCGATGCAGGCATTTATTGTCTGTCTCACGCGTTCGGCTGAGGTGACTTCCGTCAAGGTCTCGTCAGCGTCTTTGCTGCCCATGAACACGCGGCTGTTGATGTAGTCCATGCCGCTTCTCACCTTTGTTCTTGCGGAGAAATGATACTCTCTGAGTGATGTGAGAGAGCGCAGACGTGCGATGTTTTTCTCGTTTACGCCGCATCCGGCGAGCAGTATTATGCGTCTGTCAGCCTGTCTGTCGAGTTCCTTCAGCAGCTGTGCGCCGCTCAGGGCGTCGGGTTGCTGTCCGGAGGTAAGTATGCGGTTGAAGCCGAGAGAGATGATGTCCTCGAGAGCCTTCTGCGGGTTGCGGCACATGTCGAAGGCTCTGTGAAACGTCACCGACATGCCTGCAGCGCACCGCATGAGCTGTCTGTTTGCCTCAATATCCACCTCTCCGTCCTTCGTCAGACATCCGAACACCACACCGTCGGCACCGAGTTCCCTGCACACGCCGATGTCTTCCGTCATGCGCTCGAGCTCGAGCGGAGTGTAGAGAAAGTCGCCTCCGCGCGGCCGTATGATGACGTGCAGGCGTGTGGACGTGAGCAACCGGCGTGCGGTCTTTATCTCTCCGTACGACGGAGTGGTGCCTCCCTCGGGTATGCCGGCGCAGAGTTCCACACGGTCGGCGCCTCCTTCCTGTGCCGCCAGACAGCTTTCCACGCCGTTGGCACACACTTCGAATCTGTAGTCCTGTCTACTGTCCATATCCGGCAAAATGTTTGCGGTGAGTGTGTCAGAGCTTTTCTATGACGCGCGCCATGCGCTCCAGTCCTTCAAGCATGCGGCTGCGCGGGCACGCTATGTTTATTCTGAGGAATCCCTCTCCTGCGGTCTTGCCGTACATCGTGCCGCTGTTCATCATCACGTGTCCCTCGCTGATGAGCCTGCGGTTAAGCTCGTCGGAGCTCATTCCGGTGCTGCGGATGTCCGCCCATACCAGGTATGTGCCTTCGAGCCGTGTTATTCCTATTGCCGGCATGCGTTCTCTGAAGAACCGGAGCAGCTCCGTGTAGTTGCCGTAAAGATATTCGTTGAGGCTGTCGAGCCATTCTCCGCCCTCGTTGTAAGCCGCCTGAAGAGCCACGACACCGAAAGGATTGACGTCGCATATCTCGTTTATGTTTATGGCACGGTCTATCCTGCGCCGCACGTCGGCGTCGCACGATATGATGTTGGCAATCTGCAGTCCTGCGATGTTGAATGCCTTCGTGGGCGAGTTGAGCGTTATGGAGTTGTGCAGGCATTCGTCGGATATTGACGCGAAGGGCGTGTAGCTGTTGCCTTTCATTATAAGCTCGCAGTGAATCTCGTCGCTTATCACCTTCACACCGTGCCTCATGCATATGTCGTTGAGGCGTCTCATGTCCTCTGGCAGCCACACCCGTCCCGCCGGATTGTGCGGGTTGCAGAGCAGGAACACCTTTGTGCGCTCGTCGGCAGCCAGCCTTTCGAATCCCTCAAAGTCTATGTGATAAGTGTTGTCCTCATATATCAGCGGATTCTCTGCTATGACGCAGCCGTTGTTGCGTATCGAAGAGAAGAAGCAGTTGTACACCGGTGTCTGTATGATGACCTTGTCTCCCGGTTCTGTAAGAGCCTTTATGGTAGCCGATATGGCAGGCACCACGCCGGTGGTGTATATTATCCAGCTGCGGTCGATGTTCCAATTGTGTCGTCTGCCGAACCATCCTGTGATGGCGTCGTAGTAGCTTTCGGGTACGATGGTGTATCCGAACACACCGTGCTCCATTCGTTTTCTGAGAGCCTCGGCTATGCACGGCGCCGCCTTGAAGTCCATGTCTGCCACCCACATGGGCAGAACGTCGTCCTCCTTTGCCGTGTCCCACTTCACGCAGTCGGTTCCGCGGCGGTCTATAAGAGTGTCGAAATCGTATGTCATAATTTTTATTTTAGGATGAATGGTATGTCATGCGCCATACCGCCTTGTGCGTCATTGTCTTGTGCGTACGACGCAGTCGGCAGGCTTGCGTATGTTTTCGTCGATGGTGACTGAGCCTATGCTGTCGGCGACTATGAGTCCCGAAGTAGGGTTCTTTATGTTTTCTATGTGTCCTCTGATGTCGGCGCGCACTGTGGAATACTCGAACGCGCGGTCGCATGCGGGGTCGAAGGTGCAGTTCTCAAGCACCAGATTCTCCGCGTAGCACAGCGGTTGCTCGCCCGCTATGTGGCAGTTGACGAGGCGCAGGTTCTTGGAGTGCCACCCCAGATACTCTCCGTCGAGCACAGAGTCGTACACTGTGACGTTCTCCGTCTCCCAGAACGAGTCCTTGGTAGTTATGCGTGCGTTGCGTATCTCGGCGTTCCTCACATACTGGAACACATACTTAGAGTCGCTCTCCAGTCCGTCCACAACTATGTTGCGGCTGCCCATGAAGGGGTAGGTGCCCTCGTGCAGAGTGACGTTGCGTATGTTCAGACCGTCGATGTTCCAGAAAGTCTCGTCGGCATCGTTTATCTTCACGTTCTCGAGAGTGAGGTTCTTCATCTCGCGGAAGAACTTCGGACCGTCTATCACGCTGTCCTTCATGGTCATGTTATCCGAATACCAGATTGCCGATCTTGACTCCGGAGCGAAGTAGCAGCGTGTGATGAGGCTTCCCTTCACGTGCCACCACGGGTACTTGCCGTAGAACCGGCAGTTGTCAGCCTCTATGTCGCTGCAGTGTTTTATTCCCGACTCGCCGTCGGTGATTGTAACGTTCTCGAGACGCACGTTGTGTATTTCGAACAACGGGCGTTCTCCTCCGAAAGATCTGTCCTTTATTGTTTCCATGTCGTGTTGCTTGTGTTTTATGTTATGATATGTTGTTGCGGAGCCTCCGTCGTATGGCGGCGGCGTTCCGTCTGTGTGTGTTCTCACGGGTGCAAAAATAAGAAAAAACACCGTAAGCGAACATAATTATATTACGGAAAAGGCAACCCCTATTACTGATGTGTGCCGCCGCATGAGAGCGCGGCGTCCTTTATTGGAGAAAAAAAGGTGCGGACAACGCTTCCGCGTCCACACCTTTATACTGTTGTCTGTATGTCCCGGTATTACAGGTTCGGGTTCACCTTGCTCCATTCAGCTATCGGCGGAACGATGTTAAGCGTAACAAGCTCGTCGCGCATCTTGCAAAGGTGCTCGTAGCTTGCGTCGAGCTTGGCGTTCTCCTCGGCTGTTCCCTGCGGCACTTCGTAGTGGGCGCCGGTGGTGTCGAGCGTTGTGTTCATAGCCATCATTATGTGGTTGTACTTGCCGGTGTTGACATATGTGCCTACCGGGAAGCGGAACTTCTCACCGCCCATCACCGCGCGTATCATCTCTACAGAGAGGTATGCCGGGCTCTGGAACGAAGACCTGCCGCGCAGCTCGATGATTTTGGCGCCGCCCTGTGTCACGTCTTTCTTCATCTGCTCCCATTCAGCCTCGGGGAACTCGTCTGTTCCGATGATGTCGGTGAGCTTTCTGTCGTCTATAGTAACGTGTGAGCCGAACACTGCCATCTGCTCTCCGTGTCCGCCGTATGTGGCGCATCCCTTCACTTCGCTCTGCATAACGTTGAACTTCTTAGCCAGCGCGCTCTGCAGACGGGTTGAGTCGAGGGCAGCCAGAGTGGTGACCTGAGACGGTTTCAGACCTGAGTAGAGCAGTGTGACAAGACCAGTGAGGTCAGCAGGATTGAAGATGATGACAACGTGCTTTACGTCCGGGCAGTACTCCTTGATGTTCTTTCCCAGACCTTCTGCAATCTCGCAGTTGCCTTTGAGCAGGTCTTCGCGTGTCATGCCAGCCTTACGTGGAGCTCCGCCTGAGGATATGATGTATTTCGCATTGGTGAATGCTTCCTTGGCATCTGTGGTTGCTGTGATCTTTACATCGCCGAAACCGCTCTGGCGCATTTCCTCTGCAACACCTTCCGGAGAGAAGACGTCGTAAAGACAGATGTCACTTGTCAGACCCATTGTCAGTGCTGTCTGAACCATGTTTGAACCAATCATACCGGCTGCGCCGACGATTGTAAGTTTCTCATTAGTTAAAAATGCCATGATGAAAATTATTATTTATGTTTGTAATGTTGTTTTTTGGGGTGCTCCGTTCCCGCCTTCCCGGCACGTGTTGAGAGCCGTGCGGCAGCCCCGGTGTATCTACGTGCAAAGATAATAAAAATTGGTCTATCAGCTGTATTTATTTTGTTTTTTAATTGTTGTTTATTCTTAAAAACGGCGGGGAGCGCGGGGCTGCCGTGCCGCGTAGGCTCGGGGACGGGGCGGCAGGCTGTGAGACGGGTGTGCGGCATGCCCTCCGTAGGGATGAGGGGAGGGATGGCGTCGAGGCTGTGGAGCGGTGTGGGAACGCCGTTATGGTGACTTCGGAGTGCCGGTCATCACTTTGCATAATTATGCGGAAAACGCCTCCGCGACATGCATGAATATTCACCGCCGTTCGACGAGAATGGCTTCGCGCCGCGCAGGCGGCTTTCCAGCTGCAAATACGCGAGTTTTGAGCATGACGGCAAAGTGTCTGATAATAAGCCGTTTGTGCTGTATGAGATGAAAACAAAGCCAGCTCCGGTGTGCGGAACGGGCTTTATGGCGTCGCGGAAGAGGCTTTCCCGCAGTGCGGAACGGTGCTTTCGGATGCATGGACGGTGCTTTCCGGAGGTGTGAGAAAGGCTCTTTCGTGTTGTTCCTGAGTCTTCGCGGACGCATATCCGTGTAAAAATACGCTTTTTATACATATATTATAATATGTCAGTATCTGTTTCGCGATTTTATTTTGTCAAAACTTTTTACCGACGTTTACGTATATTTATGCAATTTGCGGAAAGCCGCCAGCGTTGCGTCAGAGTGTGTAATGGGGGAAGATTGCGGTGGTGGCAGGTGAGTGTGCGCCTTGGTTTATTGGTCATTATTGTGTCTCACAGAGTAAAATGACGTGGCGATGGCAGGTGAGTGTATGCCTTGGTTTATTGCGCATGGTTGCTTGTGAGACGCAAGATTTTGCGTCTCTACTTTAGTTACCAGCGTGAAGTGGCGAGGTGTTTACATGTGTGGGACGGTGCGGGTGAGGGCGGCAGTGCGGAAGAAAGATGAAGAGCCGGCAATAAACATTAAATGTACAATCAGCGTACTGATGACCTGTTGGGGTTAAAATAACGTGTGGCAGTATGTCACAACCAGTCGCGCAGCCGCTCACGTATGGCGTTCGACTCGCTCAGCATTCTGAGGAACTCCTGCGCCGAACGCTTTCTGTAGACATTCTTCAGCACGTGCACACATCCTTCCATTCCGTTTCCCGGCATGTCGATGGACACGGCTTTCACGCCCTGCTCGTTGTGGATGGTGGCTTCAGAAAGTATTGTCACCATCTGGCTCTGGCGTATGAGTTTGAGCAGGATGTTCACCTCGTTCAGTTCTATGCGCACGTTGAGTCTGCACTGAAAGGCAGACGAGAGCCTGTCGAAAGCGTTGCGCGCCTGCAGTCCTTTCGAGGGCAGGGCGATGTCGTAGTGGGTGAGGTCCTCGATGGTCGCTATGTCGTGTCCGGCGAGCGGATGGTTGTCCTGCACTACAGCCGCGAGATGGTTGCCGAAGAGCACGTGCGACTCAATCTCGTCGTAGTGCTTGGTTGGCTTGAAGGCGAGTACGAAGTCGAGTTCACGGTGTCCGAGCCTCTCCATGAGGTCGGTCATCGGACCGTAGCATATGTTCAGCTTCACCTGCGGATATTGTTTCATGAACGTTATCAGCGTCTCGGTGAGAATCGGGCTGAATGTGAACGTCACGCCGATGTCCAGTGTTCCCGTGAGCAGATGTTGCAGGTCGTGAATCCGGTCGATGCATGCGTCGGCGGAGTGGAGTGTGTTGCGGGCGTAGGGCAGCAGTTCCTCTCCGGCTTCCGTAAGGCTCACGTTGTGGCTGTTGCGTGTGAACAGTTGCGCGTTCATCTCCTGTTCGAGCTGCCTTATCTGCTGCGACAGCGTGCTTTGCGTTATGAACAGAGCCTTTGCGGCTTCGGAGAAGTTGAGTGTTTCGGCTGCCTTTACGAAGTATTTCAGCTGTCTTAGTTCCATGTCGGTTTCTTTTTTCGGTGAGTCTGTGTCGTGTTTGTTAAGACTTGTCTTTTACAAAGATACAATAATATTTATCTTGTCGCCTGAAAAGACATCTTTTTTAATAAGAAAACCGGTATTGTGGCACCCACCACCATACCTATGATGATGAACGTGCATGTGAATCCGTTGTACGCCAGAAGATAGAGATAATGGTTGAACACCGGTTCCTCGCTGTGGTAGAGACACATGAGCAGAGCCTCTATGGTGTGGTAGGCATACATTCCTGGAATCATGGGCAGCAGGGCGGGGAAGAAGCATGACTCTGCCGGACTCTTCGTGAAGCGCGTCAGGAACACCGCCACGATGCCGATGGCGAATGCCGCTATGGCACTCGCGGGGATGATGTGAGTGTGGAACACGCCGTTGTTCATGAGCAGGAACCTCACAGAATGCCCCACGGCGGCTGTTATGGCACAGTAGAGATATGTGCGTCGCGGCGGATTGCTTATGCTCGAGAAGCCTATTGCCGCAATGGCTGCGAAGAATCCGTCCTGTAATATCTGGAATAGCATAATGTTGTTTCTTGTTAAGATTTCAGTGATGTTTTCGGTTTTGTACACCGTCTTCCGGTGTCGGGATGGTCAGGCTGTGCGTGGACGGTCAGAACAGACTGAGGTTCATCAGCAGCAGTCCTGCGCACAGACCAGCCGACAGGCATGCCGTGAGCACGGCGGCGTCGGTAAGTCTGCCGAACATGCATATGTAATGGCCGTCGAGCATGTCGCTCACCGAATTGATGTAAGGAATGCCCGGAATGAGGTAGAGCACGCTCGTGCCTATGGCAATCTCCGGTGTGGCACCCCATCCGAAGAGATGGCTTCCTGTGCATATGACGGATGAGAAGAACGCCGAGCAGAAGAAAGTGAGGCGCACGTCGGCTTTCGCTCCGAGCATTATCTGCTTTAGACGGTAGCCCGCGAGCGTTGCTACGAACACCGTGAGCATTGCCGCCGCGTCGCCTCCGAAGAGACGGCAGAAGGCAGCGTTGGCGAGCGACGCGAGCAGAAGGACGAGCCATTGGTTCTCTGGCGGAGTGCGGCTTATCTCCTCAAGCTCCGCGCAAGCCTTGTCGAAGTCAGCCCTTCCGTCGGCAACGTCCCAGCTGAGCTTTGAGAGCCGCGTGTTGATGTTGAAGCTTATGCCACACCTGTGTATCCTTTTTATGTTGCTGTAAGACTCGGTGTGCTCCTTGTCCCACACCGAGAGATGGATGTGTGCCGGCATCACAGCCATGTCAGACTCCATCCCGAACGCCTCCGACATGCGCCGGATGTTCTTCTCTATGCGTGCGCATGTGGCTCCGCAACCCATCAGCCATGCCGCATAGTCGGAAAGAAACA
>ERZ772884.1797-NODE-1797-length-13395-cov-3.100975_pt1 | contig 13395 bp, 12 predicted proteins | sample MGYA00580574_ERZ772884 | MGnify/ENA primary metagenome ERZ772884 (study PRJEB29015, sample SAMEA2737690) | human gut metagenome | biome: human gut; feature: human-associated habitat; material: faeces | place: China | collected 2012 ... | reverse complement strand
GGCGTGTGGCAAGACGGGTACGGCGCAGAACCACGGTCGCGACCACTCGGTTTTCATGGGCTTCGCACCGATGAACGAACCGAAGATTGCTATCGCCGTATACGTTGAAAACGGCGGATGGGGTGCCGACTTCGGTGTGCCTATCGGCGGACTGATGATGGAACAGTATCTCACGGGCAAGCTCTCGCCTGCTTCAGAGGCTCAGGCAAGCGCTATGCAGGCTCGACGCATCGGCTACGGTCCGCGATTTCCAGGGCAAAAAGATAAAAGTAAAAGAGTAAAAGAGAAAAAACAATGATAAACGAGAAGCCACAAAGCATTTGGTCGCAGGTCGACTGGCTGACAATTGGTCTTTACATAGCACTTATGTTGTTCGGATGGCTCAGCATCTGCGGTGCCAGCTACACCTTCGGCGACAACGACTTGTTGTCGCTCGGCACGCGTTCGGGCATGCAAATTGTATGGATAGGCACAAGTATATGCCTCGGATTCGTCATTCTGATGATGGACTCGCGTTTCTTCGACACGTTCTCGTTCGTCATATACGGCGTGCTGCTCTTACTGCTTTTCGCCACCATCTTCAACCCTCACGACATCAAGGGTTCGCACTCGTGGCTCGTCATCGGACCGCTCCGTCTGCAGCCAGCCGAGTTCGGCAAGTTCGCTACGGCGCTGGCTCTCGCCAAACTGATGAGCACCTACGGCTACAACATACAGCGCTGGAAAGACTTTGCTGCGGCTTGCGCTGTGGTGTTCGTGCCCATGCTCTGCATTGTGGGTCAGCGCGAGACGGGTTCGGCGCTGGTCTACCTCACCTTCTTCCTCATGTTCTACCGCGAAGGCATGCCTGGCAGCATACTCTTCACGGGCGTAGCGATGGTGGTCTACTTCGTTGTGGGCATCAAGTACGAGGGCATTATGCTTTTCGACACGCCTACGTCGGTGGGCAAGTTCGTCGTGCTGCTACTTGTGCAGATATTCGTTGCGGGCATGGTGTACAACTATGTGCATAACCGCAAGCACACCAATACTATTCTTGGCTATAGCATAGCACTTACCGTTATAGCCATTCTCTTCGACGTGTACGTCATTCCGTTCGACGTTACGTGGGTGCAGCTCGGCATGTGCATAGAGCTGTTCCTCTACCTGCTCTATCACGGACTGCGCACGCGTCTACCCCAATACTTCTTTATCCTTGCGTTTGCCGTCGGTTCGGTGGTATTCTTCTACTCTGCCGACTATGTGCTTAACAACGTGATGGAGCCTCATCAGCGTGTGCGCATCAACGTGCTGCTCGGTCTCGACGAAGACCTTGCCGGCGCCGGATACAACGTTCACCAGAGCGAGATTGCCATCGGTTCGGGCGGACTGAAGGGCAAGGGATTTCTCAACGGCACACAGACCAAACTGAAGTTCGTGCCCGAGCAAGACACCGACTTCATCTTCTGCACCGTAGGCGAGGAGGAGGGCTTCATCGGTTCGGCTGGCGTGTTGCTGCTATTCCTCGTGCTCATTCTGCGTCTGCTTGCACTCGCCGAACGACAACCTTTCGTCTTCGGGCGCATCTACGGCTACTGCGTGGCGTCGGTATTCCTATTCCACGTGTTCATCAACGTGGGAATGGTGCTGGGCTTAACGCCGGTTATTGGCATCCCGCTGCCGTTCTTCAGCTACGGCGGATCGTCGCTTTGGGGCTTCACCATCCTGCTGTTTATATTCCTCAGCATCGACGCAAAGCGAAATATGCTTAAGGCTTAGGTTCTTTTTTATTTATAGAGCGTATAGCTTTAACGGAAGAACCAAAAATCCTCCATATCTTCCAGCATCGTCATAACCCGCACATTATAAGAACGATATAGGCTGGAAGATTTCCCTAAAAACGAGAAATCTTCCAGCCTATCTTCCAGGTTTTGTTTCGTATCTTACAGCCGATACACCGGCTTTAGTTCATTAAATTCAGCCGTGATTCCGGCTTTTATTCCTTATTTTCCAGTTTACTCGAAGTAGAAGCTCAGCACAACCATTTTTGTGCGTACTTCCTTCACGCCCTGCGCAAACTTGAGCAGACTCTTGTCGCGCAGTTCCTTGGCATGATTGGTATCGAGAGCATTGCCGAGTCCGTAGACGAACTTCAGCTCGGGGCGCAGCTTGAAGAACGGCAGGTAGAAGTCGCAACCTACGCCGAACTCCAGCGAGAGTGATGTGCGCTTCAGCTTCAGCGCGTCGGTGCTCTTGCCCGTAAGGTTTATCATCGGCGACACACCAGCCATGAGGTACGGGCGGTGGTTGTTGAATCGGGGCGCCGAGAATATAAGGTCGCCAGCCACAGCGATGTACGCCGTCTTCATGTCCTGACGCTTCTCGTCGGGCTGTCCGCTTTCGCTCAGTTTCTTGAGGTCGTGAAACACGATGTGGCGCGTGCCAAAATACATCATCGGTGCCACGCGCAACTGGAAATGTGTAGACAGACGCAGTTCGCCGAGCACTCCGACATTGATGCCGGGGTCCCAACGGCTTTGGTCGGCTGTGACGAGTGTCTCCTCCGTGCCGTCCTCCGTGGTTATGGTCTGCGGACCAGCCATCAGCACCTCCATGTCCTGCACGTGCATACCCACGACTACTCCGAAGTGGAACGGACGCAGGTCGGTGTACGGGCGATTCTGCACGGTGCGGTCCTGCGCAGAGGCAGCGAGGCTCACGATACACATTAATAATATATATATGTACTTTCTCATTGATTGGTTGTTCTGAAAATGACGCTTATGTTTCCACCTTATTATATATAATAACGCCGCGAATGTGATATTATTGCATTCGCGGCGTTTTTCTATTCTATCAGCAATAGTATGCCGACTATTCTATTGGCATTTGCGTGCCGACTATTCTTTCTTCAACTTTATGCCGACGTCAGCCACGCCGGGCAGTATCTCGCGCTTCATGTCGTGGCGCACCACGATGTGCAGCGAGTCGCCCTCCTGCAGCTGCAGCTTGCAGATATCAAACTGATACTGTCTGTAGCTGATGCCCTCGCCCAGAATGTTGCCCTGCTCGTCGGTGAGGTTGCAGCATACGGTGTCGGTCACAAGCCGATGCGCCGGCATTATCTCCTGCTCCACAATCAGCGTTATCGCCGTGAACGGATAGGCGTCTGTCGTGCGCACGCCGAGAACGGCGCTGTACGTAGCGGCGTCCTTCAGAGGCGGAATGGCGAACGAGAGCGTGTCGTTCTTCTCCCAGCCTGCAAGTGCGGTGCTCTGATATCGGTCGTAGACGGTGCGATGGTCGCAAGCTGCGAGGAGCATTGCGAACATCACAAGGGTCATTGAAGCGATTCTAAAGCTTATTGTTCTTTTCATAGCCACAATTAATGAGCGCCTTTAGGGGGTACTGCAGTCTCTGCTGCACCTACAGAACCGTTGGCGCTATTCTTCGGTTGGTGCACCTTAGGGGGTGCAGCAGTCTCTGCTGCACCGACCGAGCTATTGGCGTTATTCTTCGGTTGGTGCACTTGAGACAAGTGCACCCCCTGAGGTTGCTCGGTTGGTGCGCCACCAGGACGGTTGTTGCGACGCTGCTGGTTGTTGCGACGCTGACCCTCGCCATTCGGTTTATTCGGTGCGCCACCTTGAGAGTTTTTCGGTGCAGTTGAGACAACTGCACCCCCTTGAGGATTCTGTTTGTTCGGTGCGCCCTCTTGGGACTTTGACTTATTCGGTGCGCCACCTTGGCGCTTTGCAGGCTTCTTCTTGCGCTTGCGAGTCTTGTCGAAGCGACTGATGTCGGCGTCTGCGAGCAGGTCGGCAGGGCGCGAGTCTTGTCTTACCTTGCCGTCCTCGGTGAGCGATTCGGGCTTTTCGCCACGCTTGTTCATCTCGATGATGGCACGGGCGCGCTCGGCTGTAATCTCCTCGAGGTTGGCAGCGATGCCCTTGTCCGTAGAGTAGACCACAGTGCCGGCGAGAATGTCCGACTTGAAGAGGTAGTAGTCGCTGTCGAGTGTCTGCAGAACGACGTCGCGCGACGGCATCTTTCGACTTGCCTCAACGTAGTCGTCCACCTCGTAGTTGAGGCAGCACTTCAGCTTGGCACACATGCCAGCGAGTTTCTGCGGATTGAGCGATATGTCCTGAATGCGAGCGGCGTTTGTGCTGACGCTCACGAAGTTCTTCATCCATGTGGCGCAGCAGAGCTCTCTGCCGCAGGGGCCCGTACCGCCGATGCGTCCTGCCTCCTGACGCGCTCCGATCTGCTTCATCTCGATGCGCACGTGGAAGGTGTCGGCAAGCACCTTGATGAGCTGACGGAAGTCGACACGCTCGTCGGCGATGTAGTAGAATATCGCCTTGTTGCCATCACCCTGATACTCCACGTCGCCAATCTTCATCTGCAAGCCAAGGTCCTTGGCTATCTGTCGGCTCTGAATCATGGTGCCGTGTTCGCGGCTTTTTGCCTCGTAGTATTTGTCGATATCCACGGGTTTAGCAATGCGATATACGCGCTTTATGTCGTCAGCCGACTTGAGGTTGGCTTTCTTCAGCTGCAGCTTCACCAGGCGTCCGGTGAGCGTAACCGTACCGATGTCATGACCCGGACTTGCCTCAACCGCCACGATGTCGCCCTTGTGCAGGTCGATGTGGTTGACGTTGTGGTAGTAACCCTTGCGCGTGTTCTTGAACTGCACCTCCACGAGGTCTGTGTCCTCGTCGTTGCCCGGCACGTCGTACAGCCAGTCGTATGTGTTGAGCTGCATGTTCTGTCGTCCGCAAGCGTAGTGGTGCAATCCGCGATCGGTGTCACGCGTTATCTTGAATTGCATATCTTTGAAATCTTTCATTACGATTTATGCTTGTTTTTTACGTGTTATGAGTATAATTGTTTGTAATGCTATGTCGAAGAACACCATCTTTGCGTTGGCGTTCTGTGATATGTCGCGTAGTGAGTGCTCGAAGAGTTCGTTCAGCTCTATGACGTTGCGTTCGTTGATGAACGGTGCGAAGCGTGTGCAGAACTGTTCTTCCTGCGCCGTCATGTAGTTGAGCTCCGGGTTATGGAAATTGTGCATGAAGCTCTCGCGCACCATTCGGTTGAAGTAGATGAGCATGCGCTTCTGCTTCTCGCGTCCGAAGGCAGCCACGCTCTCGCTCCACTTCTTCAGTTCCTTCACGTGCTTGCTGTAAGCGTAGCGCATGAGCATAGCGAAGAGGTCGAAGAACATGCTTGCCTCGTTTCCGGCGCGTAGCGAGTCGAGCGCTGCAGTCCACGATCCGTTGGCGATGCGCGCTATGCGGTGCGCTGTGTCGGCGTCGATGCCGCGTCGCGCGATGAGCGCCTGCTCTATGGCTTCGTCGCTGATGCGCTTGAAGTCGAAGCGCTGTGTGCGGCTGCGTATGGTTTCGAGCAGTTTCTCTGGTTCCTCGCTCACGAGGATGAAGACGGTCTGCTGCGGCGGTTCCTCAAGCAGTTTGAGTATCTTGTTAGCCGAGGTGACATTCATGCGCTCTGGCAGCCACATCACGCACACCTTGTATCCGCCCTGCGACGCCTTCATGCTCAGTCGGCGCGAGAGTCGGTCGCTCTCGGCTCCGGTGATGATGGCTTGCTGGTTCTCGGCGCCCATCGCCTCCATCCATTGCTCTATGCTGAAGTAGGCTCCGTCGCCGAGTAGTTGGCGCCATTCCTGAGCGTAGTCGTCGCTCACGGGCTGGTGGTCGGAGCCCATAGTGGGCTTCTTTATAGTGGGGAAGCTGAAGTGGAGGTCGGGGTGCTGCCACTGGCGCAGCAGCTGACTGTCGCCTAACAGCCGCGACGCGAACGCAAGGGCAAGCGCCTTCTTGCCGCAGCCCATCGGACCGCAGAACAGCATTGCGTGGGGCACTCGGTGCTCCTCTATGAGTTTGACGAGCGACTGTTTCGCCTCGTCCTGACCTATTACTTCTTCAAATGTCATTTGCGCTATTGCGAATTATGAGTTACAACAGCCTCCTTGCCACTTCTCTTACGGAGTCGACAGCTGAGACGGTGTAGAAATGTATGTTGTTCACTCCGGCCTTGTAGAGCTGTCGGCACTGTTCTGTCGACCACTCTATGCCGAGTTGGCGGGCGTCGTCGTCGGTCTTGCACTTCAGCGCCTCCACGGCGAGCTCCTGCGGGAAGTCGCAGCGGAACACGCGCGGCACTACCGTCAGCTGCGAGAGCTTTGCAAGCGGCTTGATGCCAGGTACGATTGGTATGGTGATGCCCATCTCGCGCGCTTTCTCCACGAAGCGGAAGTACTTACGGTTGTCGTAGAAGAGCTGCGTCACGGCGTAGTCGGCACCCATGTCTTGCTTCATCTTCAGATACTTCAGGTCCATCTCCATGTTCAGCGCCTCCTCGTGCTTCTCGGGGTAGCACGCCACGCCGTAGTGGAACTTCTTGACGGGGTTCTTTATCGGCGTGCCGTCGTTGAAGAAGCCCTCGTTGAAGCGGTTCACCTGCTCGATGAGGTCGGTGGTGTGAGCGTGTCCGCCAGGTGTGGGCACAAACTGGCTGTCGTCGCGCGCCTTGTCGCCGCGCAGCAGCAGCACGTTCTCTATGCCCAGAAACTGCAGGTCTATCAGCTCGTACTCTATCGCCTCGGCTGTGGCACCGCTGCAGATGATGTGCGGTATGACGGGCACGCCGAACTTGTTCTGTATGGTAATGCCGTAACGCTGCTGGATGGCTGCTGCCACGGCTACCGTTCCCGGACGGCGGCGCACGCGCAGGCGCTCATACTGTCCGTTCTCGAGTTCGCGGTATACGTACTCGCTGTGATGGGTGGTGATATTGATGTATGCCGGATCGAAATCGCGGAACTTCTCTATTGTGGAGAACAGGCGCTCTGTTCCTGTGCCTTTCAACGGTGGTAACACCTCGAACGAGAAGTGCTTCTCGTCACCACCTGAGGTGAGTATATCTGAAATGTTCATCTTCTTATTATCCTTTCGTATCTTATTTACCACTACAAAGTTACGGAAAATCTTACACAAATTTGCTGTTTTGATTAATAATTAATACTTTTGCTTGTAAATCTAAACAACAACGATGAATATGAGACCTCATACAACTGTTTTTTCGGGCGCCTTCCTTGCGCTCTGCCTCGCCGCAAACATTGGTGTTGCGGCGAACGATTCGCCATCCCACCCCATCAACACCTCACCATCTCAACACCTCAACACCTCACCATCACAACATCAAATCTCACCATCTCAACACCTCAACTCTCAACTCTCAACTCTCAACTCTCAACCCTCATCCCTCACCACAAAGCGCCCTGCTCCTGCCGAGCGTCTTTTTGTGTCGGACGCCGTGGAGAAGAAGATTCGCGAGATAAAGAAGCGCATAAAGGAGAACGCCTACTTAGCGTGGATGTTCGAGAACTGCTTCCCGAACACGCTCGACACCACCGTCCACTTCACCGACGCTGCGGACGGCGAGGAGGACACGTTCGTCTACACGGGCGACATACACGCCATGTGGCTGCGCGACTCGGCGGCGCAGGTGTGGCCCTACGTGCAGCTGGCTAAGGGCGACCGCAAGTTGCAGAAGATGCTGCGCGGTGTGATACGCCGCCAGCTGAAGTGCATCAACATCGACCCCTACGCCAATGCGTTCAACCGCGAGCCGGTGGAGAACGGACCGTGGGCTAACGATATGACCGACATGAAGCCCGAACTGCACGAGCGCAAGTACGAGATCGACTCGCTCTGCTACCCTATACGCCTCGCCTACCACTACTGGCAGGTGACGGGCGACGCTTCGGTCTTCGGCGACGAGTGGCTGCAGGCGGTGCGCAACATCCTGCGCGTATTCCGCGAGCAGCAGCGCAAGCAGAGCCTGGGCTCTTACCGCTTCCAGCGCGAGACGGAAGACCAGCTCGACACCGTCTGCAACCACGGCTGGGGCAACCCCGTGAAGCCCTGCGGCCTCATCGCCTCTGTCTTCCGCCCGTCCGACGACGCCACGACGTTCCTCTTCCTCGTGCCGTCTAACTTCATGGCGGTTAGCTCGCTGCGCAAGGCGGCTGAGATTCTCAGAAAGGTGAACGCCGACACTACGCTTGCCGACAACTGCACGGCACTTGCCGACGAGGTGAGTGCGGCACTGAAAGAGTACGCCGTGGTCGACCATCCGAAGTACGGCAAGATATACGCCTACGAGGTGGACGGTTTCGGCAACCGCTTCCTTATGGACGACGCCAACGTGCCGTCGCTGCTCGCCCTGCCTTATCTGGGCGACGTCGACGTGAACAACCCCGTATATCAGAACACGCGCCGCTTCGTCTGGAGTGAGGACAATCCCTACTTCTTCCGCGGCAAGGCGGGCGAAGGCATCGGCGGTCCGCACGTAGGCTACGACATGACGTGGCCTATGTCTATAATGATGCGCGCCTTCACAAGCACCGACGACGCCGAGATAGCCGAGTGTCTGCGCATGCTGCAGCGCACCGACGCCGGCACGGGCTTCATCCATGAGTCGTTCAACGTCGACGATGCAAGCAAGTTCACGCGCGAGTGGTTCGCATGGCAGAACACGCTCTTCGGCGAGCTTATCATCAAGCTCGTGGACGAGGGCAAAACGGCGCTGCTCCTCGACGCCCACAGGTAGCTTCAGGGGGTGCCTTTAGGGGGTGCACTTGTCTCAAGTGCACCAACCGAGCAAGCGGCGCCCCAGCATAGCACTACCTACGCAAACAACGCTAAGGACACTATCTGCTACGTTGGTGCACTTGAGACAAGTGCACCCCCTAAAAGGCTCCTTGAAGCAAGCAAATGCAACTTGAGACAAGTGCCCCCTTATACTTTCATCAAAAAAAATGTTATAGAGCAACCACGCCGATAGGAATATATTGCTTATCTTTGCACCATCTTAACCACAAGTATGTCTAACAAACGTTTGTCAAGCTAAAACTTCCATATAAAAGGATAAAGATACTTGCACAAACAAAACCCAAAACATCCAGCTTATGGAAAATGTAATTAAGAAACTTTTTGTCGCTATGCTGCTCTGCCTCATGCAGACCGCCGTATGTACTGCCGACACGTTCAAGGGAAAGATTGTGAACGCCGAGACGGGCGAGATTCTCATCGGAGCGACGGTGCGCAGCGAGATAAATCCACAGCCGGGTTGGTCGATGCAGAACTCGGCGGAGACCGACAGCACGGGCTGCTTCGTGCTCGACAGCGGTTGGGAGGGCCGCATCATGTTCACGTTCAGCATGATCGGCTACAAGAACTCGCGCAAGGTGGACTATGCGTACGGACCCGAGGTGAAAGACACCACCGACCTTGGCACCATCAAGCTGCAGCCTACGGCGCTCATGCTGCAGGAGGTGGAGGTGAAGGCGAAGGTGCCGCGCATAACGATGCGTGGCGACACCATCGTGTTCAACCCCGAGGCGTTCAAGCTGAAGGAGGGCACGCGCCTCGACGAGCTTATCAAGAAACTGCCGGGCGTGCAGCGTCGCGACGGCAAGCTATACTGGAACGACAAGCCCATACGCCTGATGATGAACGGCAAGGACATGTTCGGCGGCGACCAAATCTTAGAACAGCTGCCGGCTGACGTGGCCTGTCTGTGCCGCGATGCTGCGCCACATGTCGTCGCTTATTGTGTCCCAGTCATTGTTCAGCACCTTGCTCAGCGTGGCAGAGCTGATGCCCATGCTCTTTGCGGCTTTGTTCTGGCTGCCTTTCTGTGCGCAGTAACTTTTAAGGCGTTCTGCTATCTGTACCTTTTCGTCTTTTGTCATGTTGTATGCTTTTTATTCGTTATTTACTTGATGTTTAGAAAATGGAGTAGTCGTTCACTTCCTCCTGCTTCGGTGTAGGGGCAGGTGTGGGTGCCGTCACTTCCACCGCCTTTGCGTCCTCTATGCCCAGCCGCTTGCGCTCTCTTGGCAGTTTGTGCTGCCCTCTGCTGTCGCAAAGGCAAAAGCGGTTCAGCACGTTGCCCAGTCGTGGGTTGTCCTTTATCAGCTCCTCAGTCGTGTGGAATGTTTCGGCCAGTCTGTCCGTCACGTGTTCTTCCAGTCGGTCGTTGAAGTCATGCACCTTTTGCAGTTCCAGCGCGTCGCCTGCCGTGCGGTCGGCCAAAGCCATAGGCTGCACATACTTTTCTGTAAGCATATAGCGCAGCGTGCCGTCCTCGTTTATTGCCAACACCTCGCCCAAGTCGTTGGGGTCGTACAGCACACGCCACTTCTCGCCAGCGTGCTGCCTGAATGTCAGGTCGAATGTGTCATACTCTCGCTTCAGTCCTAACAGCGTAGGGCGCAACCCGCCGCCACAAATGGCGTTTGTCTGTCCCGTCGTGTCGCCGAAGTAAAGCAGGTAGTTCTCTTTCGTCAGCGGTAGCCGTCTTTCTGTGGGCAGTTTGCTCAGCAGCTCCATCATCTGCGCATGTTTCTTCTGTCGCTCTGCCGCAATCATGGCGTGGATTTGTGCCCTCACGCCCTGCTCGTCGGGGAACGTGTGGCGCAGCATGTTCAGAGCCTCGCTGTTCGGCTGTCGCTTGGGGTCTGTCGTTACGCCGTAGCCGCTCCAGTTGTTGCACCGCTTGCAATACGTTTTGTTCAGATACCCGAAATAAGGTTCCACCACTTTGGCCTTCGCGTTCTTCACTCTCGCAGGGGTCAGCTTGTCGCTCATGGCCAAATACAGCGGGGTCATGGCCTTTATGCCGTAGTGGTCGCATTGCAGCTGGTTCGCTCGCAGCATCTGGCCTGCCAGCTCCGCGCTGTGCTGTGCGGCGTTGCGCAGTGCCTCAGTTATCAGCGCAGGGGTCTCGTGCGTGCCTATCGCATAGCCTATGGGGTAGTCGCAGCAGGGGTCGAGCACCACTTCCAGACACAGGCGGTTTGAGTAGGTCGTCACGTGGTGGCCTTGCGCGTCCTCCTTTACTGTCTGGTAGAGCAGCTCACAGTCCCAGCCGTCCAGCGTCCACATAAGGAACGCCGCGCTTGGTCTTCTGCGCTTCACCTGCATGCTCCTTTCGTTTCTGAAATTCGTTGCGCCGCGTCTGCCCGCTGCCGTCACAAGGTCGAGCTTGTCTTTCCACACGCCCACCGTGCTGGCGGTTATCGCTGCCCAGCCCTGCATTTCTGCCACCTTGTTGTAATATTCGGCTATCATCACATTGTCAAGGTTGTTGTGGTGGGCTATCATCTGTGTAAGCACTGCCTCCTGCTGCACGTCGGCCACCTTGGCGGCGTTCGTGTTCTGGAACTTCTTGCTGATGAACACCACAGCACCCTGCTTCTGGTATTCGTTGAACTTCATGTGCAGTCGCCTCGCGTTCTGTGGCAGGCTGTTCGGCCATGTGTCCGATATGCGCGGAAGTGCCGCAGCAGCTTTCTTCCAGAACTCGCCCAGCTTTATTTTTGCTTTGCTCTGGCGTATGCGGTGGCTGTTCGCCCGCTCTATACATTCTCTGAAAGCGTTCATGATGGCGCAGTTGTTGGCATATTCTGTCTGCTTCTCATTGCTCAGGTGCCTGCCGTCGGCCAACACATAGTCGGCGTAAAACTGCATGGCCTCGCCGTCGGGCTGCACACTCTCCACAAAGGGTTTGCTTTCGGCCTTTTCCTGCAAGTCGGGGTAGCGTCTGTAAACTTCCGTTTTGTACTTCAAAGGCAGACTATCCACGGCAAACAGCGCAGGAGTACCATTGCAGCCACGACGAACGCGCTCTACCTTACCGCGTTGCGCAAGCTTCAACAAACTGTCATTTGTCATAATGCCAGCCGTCAGCTCTGTGTGGCTTATACATAGCGTGTTACCGTAATACTCCATATTAAAGCCCTCCTGCAAATGTCTGTTCCACGTACAGCTGCTCAATGGTGCAGTGCTTCACCTCACGGCGCACCGTGCCGTCCTTGTCAAACACCTGCACCGTGCCCGTGTGCTTGTCGGCCTCCAGCATTGCGCCGTTCTCAAAATACTGGCGCATATATCCGTCCTTGTCGTGGATGGTCTCCATGGCAGGGGTCAGCAAAAGCAGCACGCCGCCCTTCTGCATGGCAAACTTGCGTATGCGCAGGCTCAGAGGCGTGTCCAGAGCAAAGCTCAATGCACGCCAGATGGCCATGTCCGAACACTTGAAAGCTGCCTTTATCTCCTTGCGCGCTTCCTTTGTTATCTCAATCTGTTTTCTTGTTGCTTCCATTGTTATGATGTTTTAGTGGTTATTATAAGTTTTCTAACAGGTGGTCACGTTCTGCCTCGCTCAGCTTGAAGCCGTTTTCCAAGTCGATGCGCACGGCTGTCTTCATGCCCACCAGCGCGATGGCTGCCTCTTTCATGTCCTCGTCGTTGTGCTCGTTGGCACAATTCAGCAGCACGAAAGCCGCATCCTCTGCCTTTTCTTCCGCCTCGTCCATTTGCTTCTTCCAGTGGTCACGCCATTCGTCAGCTCCTGCACACTCTTCACAAGCTCGCCCACGATGTAGCCGAACTTCTGCTCGTTCCACGCTGCACAAAACTCCTCTTTGTCCATGTTGTCAATGGCCATGTACACCTTCTCGATTTCGGCATACTCCTCTGCCGTCACTTTCTTGCCCGTCAGGGCTTCAAATTCCTTTTGTAACATTGCTTTATTAACTTTTAATGGTGATTATTCGTGATTTTCGGCCTTTTTCACTATCTTTGGCCGCTGTGTTATTACTAACACGGTGCAAAGATAATACGCAAATGCGGAAATACAAAACATTTTTGCATTTATTTTACGCATTTGAGGAAATAATTTGAGATATGAGCATTAACGAACGATTTAGCCAGATAATAACCGCCTTATTCAATGGTAATAAGAGCGCATTTGCTTCTGCAATAGGTGTAACGCCGTCTGTAGTTGATAATATAGTAGGTAAAAGACAGGGAAAACCGTCTTTTGATGTAGTCGAGAAAGTTTCCGCACTTGCGGAAATAAATATAAATTGGCTTATTACTGGTAAAGGTGATATGCTAAAAGGTTCAGGCGTGGTGGCAGAACCAAGCAAAGACGGCACGGGCATACCACTCATACCAGTAGAGGCAATGGCTGGCTATTTTGCAGGCGAACAAACCGTGCTTTTGCAGGAATGTGACCGCTACGTCGTGCCTGCGTTCAGAAATGCCGACTTTCTTATCCACGTGCGGGGCGACTCCATGATACCGCACTATTATTCTGGCGATATGGTGGCGTGCAAAATGCTTTCGCTTACAGATATATTCTTTCAGTGGGGCAAGGTCTATGTCATCAACACCGACCAAGGCGCACTTATAAAAAAGGTAGAGCAGGGAACCACCAACGAGAGCATCACACTGGTATCAGAGAACGAGAAATACAAACCTTTTGAAATATCACGCCGTGGCATCTATCAGATAGCCATTGTAATAG
>ERZ772884.1787-NODE-1787-length-13434-cov-4.272965_pt1 | contig 13434 bp, 8 predicted proteins | sample MGYA00580574_ERZ772884 | MGnify/ENA primary metagenome ERZ772884 (study PRJEB29015, sample SAMEA2737690) | human gut metagenome | biome: human gut; feature: human-associated habitat; material: faeces | place: China | collected 2012 ... | reverse complement strand
CATTCCCGCAATCTGCACGCCCCACTTTGCGGTATATTTTGCCCGAATTCGGTTGTCGTAGCCCGCTACGCGCCCTCATCCGGGCAAAATCTCCCACAAATTGTGACGTACATCTTGCAGAAAGTCTTTTACAGACACGCTCCGGGAACTGGGAAAAAAGGAGAAATTGTAACAATGGAAATGATCATTGGAGGTGCTTTTCAGGGAAAGAGCACATATGCAAAAGAACATCATCCTGATGTCTGCTGGAAAAAGGGAGCCGATCTGGAAAAAGAAGAGCTTATGAATGCAGAGGGCGTCCTTGATTTTCAGGAGTATATCAAAAAAGAATTAAAAGCAGACAAAGATGTGGCCAGACTGGCAGAAGAATTATGGGAGAAAAATCCGGATATCATTCTGGTAAGTCAGGAAGTAGGATACGGCGTTGTCCCCATGGATGCTTTTGACCGGAAATACCGGGAGGCAGTGGGAAGAGTCTGTACGGATCTCGCATCAAAAAGCAAAAAGGTAATACGTGTAGTATGTGGAATTGGGATGGTGATCAAAAATGCTTAAACTTATTCTGGTTCGTCATGGGGAAACCCAAGGGAATAAGTTAAAAAGATATATAGGAAAAAGAACGGATGAACCTCTTTGTCCGGAGGCTGGGAATATGCTGGCGCAGCTTGCTTATCCGGAGGTACAGGCAGTTTATGCAAGTCCTATGATCCGCTGTACCCAGACAGCAGGAATCCTTTTTCCCGGAAAAAAGCTGAATATTATTGATGAGCTTGCAGAATGTGATTTTGGAGAATTTGAAAATAAAAATTATCAGGAACTGGACGGAAATGAACATTACCAGTCCTGGATCGATTCTGGTGGACTACTGCCATTTCCGGGAGGAGAGAGCAGAGAGGAATTTAAAAGACGCAATGTGACCGGCTTCCAGAAAGCTGTAAATGGTTGTCTCCGTAATGGGATTTCTTTGGCAGCACTTGTGGTGCATGGCGGTACGATCATGAATGTTATGGAAGAATATGCAGACGAAGACCGCTCTTTTTATGACTGGCATGTGCAGAATGGCAAAGGCTATGAGGTGGAAATTGATCCTGAATTATGGAAAAAGGGCCGGAAATTCTTGCATGTGATCCGGGAGTTATAAAGATACATATACGAATAATGCAGATGGAAAATCAGCTATGGATTAGAGCTTGTTTGAAAAATCCATTAATAGAGAGAACAAGGCAGTTTGTTTAATTGACAGACTGCCTTGTTTTCATGTTTATGCAGACTGCGGGCAAAATCTCCCTCGAATTGTGACGTACAGCTTGTAGAAAGCATTTTCAAACATGCCCTAGAGCGTGTTTTGGCTGTGATCAGTTAGTTTGTTTGAACAAAAATTTTGAGAAAGCCAAAAATATTTTTAGATTTCCTATTGAAATTTATATGGGAATGTGTTACATTATCTGTATAAAATATCCTAAAAAATGTTGAATTGTGCTTTTTGATTCAACAATTTTAACAAGTAAAGGAGGATGCCATATGCTTATTATTGGTAATGGAAGAATGATCACACGGGACGCATCCAAGGCATTTATAGAGAACGGTGCAGTTGCAATGGATGGTAACACCATAGTTATGGTGGGGACTACAGATGAGGTGAAGAAGGCATATCCGGATGGAGAATTTGTAGATGCCAGAGGCGGAGTTATCATGCCTGCATTTATCAATACCCATGAGCATATCTACAGCTCTTTTGCCAGAGGTCTGAGTATTAAAGGATATAATCCCAAGGGCTTTCTGGATATTCTGGATGGACAGTGGTGGACTATTGACCGTCATCTTACCCTGGAGCAGACCAGACTTTCTGCGATGGCTACTTACATCGACAGTATCCGGAATGGTGTAACGACTGTATTTGATCATCACGCAAGCTTTGGACATATTACCGGTTCCCTCAGTGCTATTGAATCAGCAGCTAAGGATCTTGGTGTCCGTACCTGCCTTTGCTATGAAATTTCCGACCGTGACGGCATGGACAAGTCCAGAGAATCTGTAATGGAGAATGTGAACTTTATCAAACACGCACTTGCAGATGACAGCGACATGATCGCTGCTATGATGGGTATGCATGCATCTTTCACTATTTCCGATGAGACCATGGAATTGTGTAACGAACTGAAGCCAGACGGTGTTGGCTATCATATTCATGTTGCAGAGGGAATCTATGACCTTCATCAGTGCCTGAAGGAGCACAGCAAACGAATTGTAGACAGACTTTACGATTGGAATATTCTTGGGCCGAAGACGCTTCTGGGACATTGTATTTATATTAACGAGCATGAGATGGATTTAATTAAAGAGACTGACACCATGGTTGTCCACAATCCGGAATCCAATATGGGAAATGCCTGCGGATGTCCGCCTACCATGGAATTGGTACATAAGGGAATCGTTACGGGACTTGGAACTGATGGATACACCCACGATATGCTGGAATCCTGGAAGGTTGCCAATATCCTTCACAAGCATCATCTCTGCGATCCAAATGCTGCATGGGGTGAGGTTCCCAAGATGCTCTTTGAGAACAATGCAATTATTGCCAACCGCTACTTTAAGAAACCACTTGGTGTTCTGAAAGAGGGGGCAGCTGCAGATGTAATCGTAATGGATTACAACCCGCTTACACCTATGAGAGCAGACAATGTAAACGGACATCTTCTGTTTGGAACTACAGGACATGACGTTGTGACTACTGTATGTAACGGCAAGGTTCTTATGAAAGACAGGGAAGTGCTGGTTTGTGACGTAGATAAGGTTATGGCTGACTGCCGTCAGTCTGCACAGGAACTGGCTGACGATATTAACGGAGGAAAATAAATATGAGCGATATTATGACATGTATGCCTTTCGGGCAGCTGATGGACTGGGTCCTTCAGGAGAAAAAAGGGCAGGACACTGTATTTGGGGTACATCGCCCATACACAGCAGATCCGAAGAATGATATGACTATTTTTACCAGAAACCTGGAGACACCAGTGGGACCGGCAGCAGGTCCCCACACCCAGCTGGCACAGAATATCATCGCTTCTTATTATGCAGGAGCTCGTTTCTTTGAGCTGAAGACAGTTCAGAAGATGGATGGCGCAGAGCTTTCAGCATGTGTGAATAAACCGTGCATTCTTGCAGATGATGAGGGCTATAACTGCGAATGGTCTACTGAGCTGACTGTTCCGGACGCGATGGGCGAGTACATCAAGGCATGGTTTATCCTTCATGTGATCGCAAAAGAATTCGGCCTGGGTGCACAGGATGGGTTCCAGTTTAATATTTCCGTAGGATATGATCTTGCAGGAATTAAGGGAGACAAGGTCAATACCTTTATTGACGGAATGATGGAAGCAAAGGACACTGTTATTTTCCAGGAATGCAGAAAATGGCTTTTGGACAATGCTGACAAGTTCCAGAACTTTACCAGAGAAGACATCGAAGCAATCCCATCCAATGTCTGTAATTCTGCTACGATCTCCACACTGCATGGATGTCCTCCACAGGAGATTGAGAGCATTGCAAATTATCTGCTTACAGAGAAACATCTGAATACCTTTGTAAAGTGCAACCCGACCCTTCTTGGCTATGATTTTGCAAGAAAGACCATGGATGAGATGGGATATGATTATATGGTATTCGGCGATTTCCATTTCAGAGACGATTTGCAGTATGAGGATGCAGTCCCCATGCTTACACGTCTGATGAAATTATCCGAAGAACTGGGTCTGGAATTTGGTGTAAAGATTACCAATACTTTCCCGGTTGATGTTACCCGAAATGAGCTTCCAAGTGAAGAAATGTACATGTCCGGCAAAGCTTTGTTCCCGCTGTCCATTTCCCTTGCAGCCAAACTTTCTGCTGAATTCGCAGGAAAACTTCGAATTTCCTATTCCGGAGGTGCAGATTATTACAATATTGACAAAATTGTAGGATGCGGTATCTGGCCTGTAACCATGGCTACCACCCTTTTGAAGACAGGCGGCTATCAGAGATTTACCCAGGTAGCGGATAAGGTGGAAGGAATCTGCCCGAAGAAATGGGAAGGAATCGATGTGGATGCACTGAAGAAGCTGGCAGCAGATGCTATTACTGATGGGCATCATGTGAAGAACATTAAGCCGGTTCCGAACAGAAAGAGCACAAAAGAAGTTCCTCTTCTGGACTGCTTCTATGCACCGTGTTCTGAAGGATGTCCAATCCATCAGGATATTCCACAGTATGTAGCACTGACTGGTGAGGGGAAATATAAAGAAGCACTTGAAGTGATCCTTGAGAAAAATGCCCTGCCATTTATTACAGGTACCTTATGTGCACACAACTGTATGACCAAATGTACCCGTAATTTCTACGAAGAATCCGTAAATATCCGTGGCACCAAGCTGACAGCAGCAGAGCATGGCTATGAGCAGCTGATCGGTGAGATCAAGGCTGGCGAGCCAAACGGTAAGAAGGTCGCCGTAGTTGGTGGCGGTCCTGCAGGTATTGCAGCTGCTTACTTCCTTGCAAGAGAGGGCGCAGCAGTTACCATTTTTGAAAAAGAAGAGAAAGCCGGCGGCGTGATCCGTTACGTGATACCTGGATTCCGTATTGGAGACGCTGCTATTGACAAAGATATTTCTTTCATCCAGAAGATGGGTGTAGAGATCCGCACAAATACAGAAATCACTTCTGTGGCAGATCTGAAAGCACAGGGCTATGATGCTGTGATCCTGGCAATTGGAGCTGGCAAGCCTGGCACTTTGAAACTGGAAAAAGGTGAGACCGTTAACGCTCTGAAGTTTCTTCGTGATTTCAAGGCAAATGATGGTAAGCTGAATATTGGCAAAAATGTAGTTGTAATCGGCGGCGGAAACACTGCTATGGACACTGCAAGAGCTGCGAAACGCACAGAAGGTGTAGAGCATGTTTATCTTGTATACAGAAGAACCAAGCGCTATATGCCAGCTGCAGAGGATGAGCTTCTGGAAGTTCTGGAGGAGGGCGTTGAGTTTAAGGAACTTCTTTCTCCGGTAAGTCTTGATGGCGGCAGACTGCTCTGCAAGAAGATGAAGCTCGGCCAGATGGATGCTTCCGGACGTGCAGGTGTAACCGAGACTGCAGATGTGGTAGAGGTTCCGGCTGACACCGTGATCGTAGCTGTTGGAGAAAAGATTGATACCGATTTCTACACTGCCAACCAGATCGCAGTAGATGAAAGAGGAAAAGCAAAGGTCAACGATAAGACTCTTGAAACCAGCGTGAGTGGTGTCTATGTTGCCGGAGACGGCGCCAGAGGCGCAGCAACCATCGTAGAGGGAATCCGGGATGCACAGCTGGCAGTGAAAGATATTCTTGGCAAAGAGATTACCAGAGATGCAGCTGTGACAGGTGATGTGAAAGACTGTTTCGAAAAGAAAGGTATCCTGAAGCACAGCAAAGAGGCGAAGACAGAGGAAGAGAGATGTCTTACCTGTAACAAAGTCTGTGAGAACTGTGTAGATGTGTGCCCGAACCGTGCCAATATTTCCATCAAGGTTCCTGGAATGGCTATGAATCAGGTGATTCACGTAGATTATATGTGTAATGAGTGCGGCAACTGTAAGAGCTTCTGCCCATACGCAAGTGCACCATACAAGGATAAATTTACTCTGTTTGCAAATGAGAAAGACATGGCAGACAGTAAGAACGATGGTTTTGTTGTTCTGGATAAAGAGAATAAGACCTGTAAGGTCAGATTTGTAGGCCTGATCACAGACTGCAAGGCAGACGATCCGGCAGATAAACTGTATGACGGTTTGAAGAAGCTGATCTGTGCAGTGATCGATGATTATGGATATCTGATAACTAAATAAAGTAATAGAAAATACTGTCCACAGCTTTTTAAGGGCTGTGGACAGTGTCTATATTTTGACAGGCAGCGAGCCGAAGTATGCTCATGCATAAGATCTTGGTGACTGCTGCGATAATTTGGGAAACCTTCAGAATGTGTTTCTCATAGTTCACTGTGAAAGTTTAGGAGCGCAGTTAAAAGCATCTGACTTTCATGGGGGGAGTAGAAAGGAGAGTCCAACATGGCAGTATTTACAGTCAATGGCCAGAGGGTAGAGACGAAAAAAAATCAAAAGCTGCTCAGATTTCTCCGTGATGAGTTACATCTGACTTCTGTAAAAGATGGCTGTAGTGAGGGTGCCTGTGGAGCCTGTACAGTGATTATCGATGGCAGAACCTGTAAGGCCTGTGTGCCGGATACAGATCTGCTGGATGGCAGAAATATCATTACAGTAGAAGGTCTGACAGAGTGGGAAGAAAAGGTATATACGTATGCATACGGAAAGGCTGGTGCTGTACAGTGCGGCTTTTGCATTCCTGGCATGGTAATGTGCACGAAAGCTCTTCTGGATGTGAATAAAGAGCCCACTGATGAAGAAATCAAATATGCCTTGCGTAACAATTATTGCCGTTGTACCGGATATGTAAAAATTATAGATGCAGTACGGATCGCGGCTAAAGTTATGCAGGAGGGGACACTTCCGGAAGAAATTAACAACGACTGGCATATTGGCTCCCGTGTAGCAAGAATCGATGTTGGGGAAAAGGTTCTTGGTACCGGAAAATATCCAGACGATTTTTACCTGGATGGTATGCTTTATGGATCAGCACTGAGAAGTAAATATCCGCGTGCAAGGGTGCTTTCCATTGATAAGACCAAGGCACTGGCACTTCCTGGGGTAGAGGCAGTTGTTACGGCGGAAGATATTCCAGGAGAGAATAAAATCGGACATTTGAAGCATGATCAGTATACCCTGATTCCGATAGGAGGGCTTACCCATTATCTGGGAGATGCCATTGCACTTGTAGCAGCCAGAGATAAAGAGACTGCGGATAAGGCAGCGAAGCTGATCCAGGTTGAGTATGAGGTGCTTCCTCACATTCATACGATTGAAGAGGCAGCGAAACCAGATGCACCAAAGGTATTTGATGAGGAAGAGAACAATATCTGTGCATATAAACATATCAGCCGGGGAAATGCAGCAGAGGCTATAAAAAATTCCAAATATGTGATTTCCCATCATTTTGAGACACCATGGACGGAACACGCATTTCTGGAACCGGAATGTGCCGTGTCTTTTTATGATGAAGACGGAGATGTTTTTGTATATTCCACAGACCAGTCAGCACACCAGACGCTGCACGAATGCAGCTTAGTTCTTGGTACAGACAAAGTAAAGGTACAGAATGCGCTGGTAGGCGGCGGATTTGGTGGTAAGGAAGACATGACCGTGCAGCATTTAAGTGCGCTTCTTACTTATGTGACGAAGAAACCGGTTAAGATGAAGCTTACAAGAGCAGAATCCCTGCTGGTTCATCCTAAGCGCCATCCTTTTTATATGGATATGACCATGGGCTGTGATGAAAATGGAAATATCATGGGAGTAAAGGCAAAGGTTGCCGCGGATACAGGTGCATTCGCATCTCTTGGCGGTCCGGTTCTGGAGCGCGCATGTACCCATGCAGCAGGTCCTTATCACTACGAAAACTTTGAAATTGAGGGAACAGCTTACTATACCAATAATCCGCCGGCAGGAGCATTTCGCGGATTCGGAGTTACCCAGACCTGTTTTGCTACAGAGACACTTCTGAATATGATGGCAGATAAGGTGGGAATCACTCCCTGGGAAATTCGTTACCGCAATGCGATCCGGCCCTGGGAAACACTTCCAAATGGTCAGATTGTTGACGCTTCCACAGGTCTTGTGGAGACCTTAGAAGCGGTACAGCCGAAATATGAAGCTGCGTTGGCAGCAGGAAAAGCGGTGGGCATTGGCTGCGCCATGAAGAATGCGGGTGTTGGTGTTGGAATTCCAGACACTGGCCGCGTGAAACTGATTTATGAAGAGGATAAGAAGCTTCACATCTACTCAGGAGCTTCCTGCATTGGACAGGGGCTTGGCACAGTACTGACCCAGATGATCGTGAGTAATACAGATATAAAAAGAGAGGATATCATTTACGAGCGCAGTAATACCTGGATTTCACCAGATTCCGGAACTACATCCGGTTCCAGACAGACACTGATCACCGGTGAGGCTTGCAGAAGAGCCTGTGAGAAATTGATGGAGGATAAAAAAGCAGGATTAAGCGTAGAAGATATGATCGGTAAGGTTTATTATGCAGAATATCTTGCGAAGACTGATCCTCTTGGTGCAAATGTGCCCAATCCGGTATCCCATGTTGCTTATGGATATGCTACCCAGGTTTGTATTTTGGATTCCAAGACAGGTAAAATTGAAGAGATAGTTGCTGCTCATGATGTGGGAAAAGCGGTAAATCCTTTGTCCTGTGAGGGGCAGATCGAGGGCGGTGTGGTAATGTCCATAGGATTTGCCCTGCGGGAAAAATATCCCATTGATGAGAACTGTAAACCTATTTCCAAGTATGGTTCTTTAGGTCTTTTCCGTGCACATGAAATTCCGAAGATCGATGCCATTGTTATCGACAAGCCAGGCCTTAAGGTTGCTTGCGGTGCTATTGGTATTGGAGAAATTACATCCATTCCCACCGCACCCGCAATAGCAGATGCCTATTTCCGAAGAGATGGTGTAAGGCGTTACAGCCTTCCTCTTAGCGAAACACCATATGAAAGGAAGGGATGAGAGATGGCAGTAAAGAAGAAATTTCCGTATCGGTCAGCTGTTGTGGCATGTAACGGGGGATGCAGGGCTACAGCAGGGGACAATGGATGCAAAGATGGATGTATTGGCTGTGGAGCCTGTGTGGAGAAATGTAAATTTGGCGCCGTTTCCCTAAATGAGTATGGCGTGGCGGAAATAGAGGAAGAAAAATGCATCGGCTGCGGAGCATGTGGGAAGGTATGTCCACAGAAGATCATTCATGTCCATGAATGTGCCAATTGGATCGTAGTAAAATGTTCAAATAAGAGTAAAGGGGCAGAGGCAAAAAAACAGTGTGAAGTCAGTTGTATCGGCTGTGGAATCTGTGAGAAGACCTGTACGGCCGGGGCAATCCAGGTTACAGATAACTGTGCAGTGATAGAAGAGTCTGTCTGCCTGAGCTGTGGAATGTGCGCAGTGAAGTGTCCAAGACATGCGATTTACGATCTGCGGGGGATTTATACGGCGAAAAATTAGAGAAGCGATTATGACAGTTACGCAATATTCCATGGCGAAATATACCGCAAAGCAGGGAATGAAGATTGCGGGAATGATTTTCCAGACATGCTCCAGGCTGATAGAGCTTCGAATTTGCAGAAATTTCAAAATTATACAGATAAAACAACTAAATTATTTATAAAATTATTGCAAAACATCGGTGAAATATGATACAATAATTTTGCATTGAAAGAATATTTTGTACAATATTTTTTAGGTTGAGACGGAAAGAGAAGAAGCATAAGGGGCCGACGATCAGTTCAAAGAAGAACCGTAAACTTGTTTTTTGAACGGCGTCGGCCATTCCTTTATGAGGGGGTAAAGGGCGGATTGGAGGCATCCGCTGCAAAAAATATAAAGAAGGTGAAGCATATGATTGGAAAGAGTGTTCCAAGAGTAGACGCTTATGAGAAAGTGACAGGACGTGCGAAATTTACAGATGACCTGATCCTGAATAAGTGTCTGGTAGCCAGGGATTATCATGCAAAGATCGGAAATGGCGTGGTAAAATCCATTGATACCAGCGAAGCAGAGGCTCTGGACGGCGTAGTAAAGGTAGTTACCTTTAAGGACGTACCGAATCATTGTTATCCAACCCCAGGACATCCCTGGTCCGTGGAGCTTGCTCATCAGGATGTGGCAGACCGTAATCTGCTCACCGGACGAGTACGGTATTATGGCGATGATATTGCAGCTGTAGTAGCTGAGGACGAAGTGACAGCTTCCAGGGCATTGAAGCTGATCAAAGTAGAATATGAGGAATATCCGGTGGTCGTGAGCCCGAAGATTTCCATGCGTGGAACGGAGCATCCCATTCATCTTGACAAGAAGGATAACATTCTGGCAAGATCCAGCTTTGCGATCGGAGATGTGGACAGCGCAATGGAGAAGGTTGCGGTGAAGCTGAAAAGAAGCTATAAGACACCTATTGTCCAGCACTGCCATATTGAGAATAATATTTCTTACGCCTATATGGAAAAGGGAAGGGTCGTGGTGGTTTCTTCCACACAGATTCCACATATTGTACGCCGTATTGTTGGCCAGGCACTTGGAATCCCCTGGGGGCAGGTACGTGTGATCAAGCCTTATGTAGGCGGTGGTTTTGGCAACAAGCAGGAGGTGCTTTATGAACCTCTGAATGCATTTCTCACCATGCAGGTGGGCGGTCGCCCTGTGAAGATCGAGCTTACACGTGAGGAGACCTTTACCAATACCAGAACCCGTCACTCCATTGAATATGACATGGAAGCAGGCGTAGATGCAGAAGGACATCTTCTTGCAAAAGAGATGACTACCTATTCCAATCAGGGAGCTTATGCATCCCACGGACATGCCATAGCAGCCAATGGTCTGACAGCCAGCAGACTTCAGTATGCATGTCCAAATATCCGAGGAGAAGCATATACCGTCTATACCAACTGTCCTACAGCAGGGGCGATGAGAGGATATGGTATTCCTCAGGTTTGCTTTGCCACAGAGAGCTTTATGGATGATATTGCTTATGAAATCGGTATGGATCCGCTGGAATTCCGCAGAAAAAATCTGATCCATGGCTATTATGAAGATGCCTATCTGAAGCCAATCGCAGCGAATACCAACGGTATTTTTGAGTGCCTGGAAAAAGGAGCAGAGTATATTCACTGGGATGAGAAACGGAAAGCATATCAGAACCAGACTGGCGATATCCGGCGTGGAGTTGGTATGGCACTGTTTTCCTATAAGACTGGTGTATGGCCAATTTCTCTGGAGATTGCAGGTGCAAGGCTGTCTCTGAATCAGGATGGAAGTGTACAGCTGCAGGTTGGTGCTACAGAGATTGGACAGGGCGCGGATACTGTATTTTCCCAGATGGCAGCAGAGACCTTACATATGGATATTTCCAGGGTACATATTGTAACCCAGCAGGATACAGATGTGACGCCTTTTGATACAGGTGCGTATGCTTCCAGACAGTCCTTTGTCACAGGTACAGCTGTGAAGGAATGTGCGCAGCAGCTGAAGCAGAAGATCTTAGAATATGCCAGAACACTGGTTCCGGGTAATGTGGACCGGCTGGAACTGGAGGATGGTTATATTCTGGCAGATGGCAAGCCTGCGATTTCCCTTGAGGATCTGGCCATGGAGAGCTATTACAGTCTGAGTAATTCTTCTGTCCTTACAGCAGAGGTTTCCAGACAGGTGAAGAAGAATACAGTTGCCAGCGGCTGTTGTTTTGCGGAAGTAGAAGTAGATATGAAACTTGGTAAGATCAAGGTTCTGGATATTGTGAATGTTCATGACAGTGGAACCCTTTTGAATCCGCAGCTTGCAGCAATGCAGGTTCATGGCGGTATGTTCATGGGAATCGGTTATGGAGTTTCTGAGCAGCTTCTTATTGATGAGAAAACAGGAAGACCATTAAATGGGACTTTACTGGATTATAAAATGATGACAATGATGGATACTCCGGATCTGACTGCTGAGTTTGTAGAACTGAACGATCCAATGGGACCATATGGAAATAAAGCCCTTGGCGAGCCTCCTGCAATTCCAAGTGCACCGGCCATCCGGAATGCTGTGCTTCATGCAACTGGCATCGGCTTTTCCGAGATTCCTCTGACACCGCAAAGACTGATAGACGGTTTTACAAAGGCCGGACTGATCTGAGAAAGGGGGCATGAGGAATGTATGATATTGAAAATTATTATAATGCAGAGACCATTAAGGAAGCGGTAACTCTTCTGAAGGAGCATCCGGATGCAAGGGTGATTTCCGGGGGAAGTGATGTGCTGATCAAGATCCGTGAGGGCAAAATGGCCGGTACATCTTTAGTGAGCATTCGTGATATTAAGGAAATCAAGGGAGTCCGGCTGATGGAGTCTGGTGATATTTATATTGGTGCAGGAACTACTTTTTCCCATGTGACGAATGATCCAGTCATTCAGAAGCTGATTCCGGTTCTGGGGGAAGCAGTAGATCAGGTTGGCGGACCCCAAGTCCGTAATATTGGGACTATTGGCGGAAATGTCTGCAATGGTGCGGTCAGTGCGGACAGTGCACCTACACTTTTTTCGCTGAATGCCATGCTGCGGATCGCAGATGGAACTGGTGGACGGATGGTTCCCATCAGGGATTTTTATCTGGGACCTGGTAAGGTGGATCTGCATCAGGGAGATGTGCTCACCCACATTGTGATCCCTGGGAAGGATTATCAGGGATATCATGGATTTTATATTAAGTATTCCATGCGAAATGCAATGGATATTGCGACCCTGAGCTGTAGTGTAGTCAGCAGAATCAATCCTCTGAAAAAGGTTCTGGAGGATGTAAGGATCACCTTTGGTGTAGCTGCACCCGTGCCGTATCGGTGTGCGAAGACGGAAGAGGCGCTGAGGGGTATGGAAATTGGCGAAGAGCTGTATCAGAAGGTGGAAGAGCTGGTAAGGGAAGAAATCAATCCCAGAGATTCCTGGCGAGCTTCTAAGGCGTTCCGACTGCAGATTGGCGGAGAAATCGCGAAACGCGCGCTGAAGGAGAGTGTTCGCAGGGGAATGGTGACGGGAGTTGTAGTGCCGGATGTCCGGACAACTTCAGGCGAAAATATGAGTTCAAATGGAAAAATTTATCCTTCATCTGATGCGGAGAATGTAACAGGAGGTGAGCAGTCATGAAAAAGGATATGCGGCTGGTACAGTGTATCGTAAACGGAAAAGAGGTAGCTGAGTATGTGGACGTGAGAGAATCCCTTCTTGACATGCTGCGAAACCGCCTTGGGCTTACCTCTGTGAAGAAAGGCTGTGAAGTAGGTGAATGCGGTGCCTGTACTGTGATCATTGACGGTGAGACCATTGACTCCTGTATTTATCTGGCAGTCTGGGCTGAGGGAAAGAATATCCGCACCCTGGAAGGTCTTGAGAAAAACGGCGAACTTACCAGGATTCAGGAAGCTTTTATTGAGGAAGGCGCTATCCAGTGCGGATTCTGCACACCAGGCTTTGTTATGTCTGCCACAGTGCTTCTTGAGCGGGGCGAGAAGCTTACGAGAGATGCCATCCGCAAGCATATGGCAGGAAATCTTTGCCGCTGTACAGGGTATGAGAATATTGTGAATGCAGTGGAGAAGGTGAATAAGGAGAATATGACAGCTGAGGGTAAATAATTTAAGTGCTACTGTTGTTACTGTTTACTGGTGACATTCCGCGAGGTGTTTTTTGTGAACATAGTTCACAGAAAACCCGAGAATTGCGGCGCGAAATCATGCGAATGCATGATTTCT
>ERZ772884.1777-NODE-1777-length-13484-cov-3.830739_pt1 | contig 13484 bp, 14 predicted proteins | sample MGYA00580574_ERZ772884 | MGnify/ENA primary metagenome ERZ772884 (study PRJEB29015, sample SAMEA2737690) | human gut metagenome | biome: human gut; feature: human-associated habitat; material: faeces | place: China | collected 2012 ... | reverse complement strand
TGATTTTCGCCTTCGACAGCATTCCAGCCGTTTTCTCGGTATCGCTCGATCCGTTCGTGGTGTTCTTCTCGAATATCTTCGCCATCCTGGGCTTGCGTGCCCTCTTCTTCCTGCTGGCAGCGATAGCAGATAAGTTCCGCTATCTGAAGGTGGGTGTGAGTGTGCTGCTGGTGTTCATCGGTGTGAAGATGCTCATCCACGATTTCTTCGAAATTGATGCTGTCAGTTCGCTGGTATTCATCATCCTCGTACTGCTCGTCAGCATCGGGGCTTCGGTGGTGATTCCGCAGAAACAGGAAGCGTTGGAAAATACGAAATAAGCAAACCATTCGTAAAGGAGATTATCATCAGGTAATCTCCTTCCAGGAAAACATAAAAAGGGCGATTGCTATTCCCCACGCAAGGGATAAGCAATCGCCCTTATCTTTTATGAACTTAGTTTAGAAAGAAGAGCAAATGAATTGGCTTTCCCTTCGGCCGCCGAACTTTGTTTCTTCACTCTTCTCTCTTCACTCAATTTACTTCCAAGGATTCTCTGTTGGGTAAGGCAGGCTAGCTGGCTGGTTGTAAGCGATATCCTTGATGCCGAGATACTTGAATACCTCGAACAAGGTCTTACCTACGTGAGAGAATGCTACGGCTCCGTGGTGTGGATAACCCTTCTGAATCAATACGTGACGATAGAAGCGGCCCATCTCGTTGATGGCGAAGATACCGATACCACCGAATGAACGGGTAGGAACATCGAGAACCTCACCCTCTGCGATGTAGCTGCGGAGGTTGCCCTCAGAATCGCACTGCAGACGGTAGAATGTGATGTCAGAAGCTGCGATATCACCCTCCAAAGTACCACGGGTGAAGTCTGGTTTACCACCATTCTCCAACAAACGGTTCTGGATGAGCTGATACTTAATCTTACGGCTTGAGCACATCTTGCACTGTGGAGTGTTACCGCAGTGGAAGCCCATGAAGGTATCAGTCAACTTATAATCATACTTGCCCTTGATGTCCTCATCATAGATATACTGAGGAACAGAGTTATTGATATCGAGCAATGTAACGGTATCGTCAGAAGCACACATACCGATGTACTCAGACAATGCACCATAGACATCAACCTCGCAAGCTACAGGAATACCGCGGCTAACGAGACGGCTGTTTACATAGCAAGGCTCGAAACCGAACTGGCTTGGGAATGCAGGCCAGCACTTGTCAGCGAATGCTACATACTGGCGAGAACCCTTGTGAGCCTCTGCCCAGTCGAGCAATGTCAACTCAAACTGTGCCATTCTGCGACTGAGGTCAGGATAGTAGCAGCCTTCGCCCATCTCCTTGGCCATATCAGCGCAAACCTCGTCGATACGTGGGTCGTTCTCGTGCTCCTTGTAAGCTACGAGAAGGTCAAGCTCTGAGTTCTCCTCAATCTCTACACCGAGTTCGTACAAGCCCTTGATTGGAGCGTTGCAAGCGAAGAAGTCCTGTGGACGTGGACCGAAGGTGATAATCTTCAAACCCTTCAAACCGAGGATAACGCGAGCTACTGGTACGAAATCCTGAATCATCTTAGCTACGTCCTCTGCTGTACCTACAGGATACTCAGGGATGTAACCCTTCAGGTGGCGCATGCCGAGGTTGTAAGAGCAGTTGAGCATACCGCAGTAAGCGTCGCCACGACCATTGATCATGTCGCCGTCACCCTCTGCAGCTGCAACAAACATACAAGGACCATCGAAGTTCTTTGCAATCAAAGTCTCAGGAGTCTCAGGACCGAAGTTACCGAGGAATACAACCAAAGCGTTGCAGCCCTGCTCTTTCACTTCGCCCAAAGCCTTGAGCATATCTTTCTCGTTCTCAACTGTAGTCTGGCAGTTGAAGATTTCACCCTTGTACTCTTTTACGATGTTCTCACGGCGCTGAGTAGAAAGCGCGATTGGAAAACAGTCACGGCTAACGGCAATAATACCGAGCTTTACTTGTGGAATGTTGTTGCTTACCATAATTAGTTTATTACTTAAGTTTTTGTATAAATTGCTTATATTTATTGATTCTTTTCTAATTGTTCGGCTGACAATTATTCATTGTTCCGAGCACAAAGGTACAAATATATTTTGTATCACCAAGCGTTTTAAGGAATTTTTAATTCAAAAAAATGGCGCAAAACCGAAATTCTGCGCCAAATGTAACATATGATAAAGTTCTTGATACATTTCATACATGTCTCTATTATCATCTGATACCCCTTTTCTGCCTTAACATCTTCTTTAATATCTTCGCAGCGGGCGGTACCGGATGGTGTAAATCTGATTGAAGTACTCCTTCCAGCTGTTCGACTCCTTGTCGTCATCACGCACGATACGGATGCCGTAGAATCGGGTACCCGTCTCCTTGTATTCCCGGAATCTCGACAACAGCTGCTGTGGCGGATCTGGAATCAGGAAGTCGGTAATCCAAAGCACATCGGCATTCACGTAATGGAGTCCGTCGTTGTCGAGAAGGTCGAACATCTGGGTCATCATCTTCTTTGCCGATGTTCCGCCTCCAATAAATGGAAGGTGGGTTGTGGTAGGCTGCCGCCGGATGCCTCGCCCGGTATGCGCCTGTCCATCTCCGTCGGACGGAGCTGCATCTGCTTCGGCTGATTCCATCATAGTGATTCCTATTCTCTTCAGGCGCTCTGCCTTGCGCTTCGCCATCAGGTCGATGGCACAGGTACTGACGGAGAAATCTATCAGGAAGCAGTCTCGCTCCAAATCTTCTGCCGTTTCTTCCAGCAGAGAGATGAGTGTAGAGGATATCCTCTCGGGCGTGCCATACATACTGGCAGAGGTGTCCAGACAGACGATCATCGGACCCTTGCGGGAGGCATGGGTAAAGCCGAGTTTGCGGGATGGTTTCGACATTTCGCTCTTATAACGGAAGGTCTGGAGTCTTCGCGTGCGATACTTATAGATAAAGAGGCCCTCCATATCCTCGTCACTGTACTGTGCCAGTTCGAGCGGGAGAAGGGAGTTGAGATCATCGCCCACGGTAATGCCCTCGATATCGCTACCTGCTGAATGCTCCATCTTCATCTCTACGCCCGATGCGATGGTGAGCCGGTCTTTTCCGTTGGCATCGGCTACTCGTCCCATCTTCGCCACAATTTCCTTGATTTCGGGATATTTGTCCTGAATCTTCACCTGGTTCAGACGGCGTTCAAACTCCGTTTCGGTCCATCCGTTCGTCATCAGTTCCCAGGCTTGTACGGCGCGCTGTTCCGAAACGCCCTTCGTCTTCATGTTGCGGGTTATCTGGTCCATCATGCGCACCAGTCCTGTTTCGAAGTTGTTCTGACGCAGGGAGATGAAGTCCTTCAGCTTGTTCAATACCTGATGGTCGATGCAGACCTTCCAGTCTCTTACCAGCCTTTCCCAGTTTTCGGGTTTCGAAGCCCCGTTTCCAGTCATCAGCTTGAGGAAGAAAGGTTTATCGAACCCATCTTCAGCATGTTCCTGTTCCAGCTGGTCGAGCAAAGGGAGCCACACCAGTTCATCCATCCGCTTGAAGGGAGCCCAATCGAGCACATCATCAGCCCGATGACTCTCGGTCCAGGCACGCTGGCGCTGGAACCGCATGTAGTGGACGCATTCCACGATGAATTTTCCCACACTATCATAGAACACCTTGCTCTTAATCTTGCTGTTCACCACCTGTCGCACGAATTTCTGCATCTCTTCGCCAGTTGCTTCTATGGTTACTTTCAGGGTAAAGAGATGAATGAGATAATCCTTCAGCGGGTCTTCCTTTAAATTCCAAGGCATGGCGGTGCCTGTCGGATCAGGAATCTTCACCTGTCCCGACTTGCAGAAGTCATCCAGCATCTTCAAGTAATACTGTGCCTCCGCCAAATCCTTGTTATTCTGGTATTTCATAGGAGTAAATCCTTATTTTTTCTCCATCAGATATTCTGCGAAGATTCTTGCAGCACTCTCTACTTTGGCTGCGCAAGGGCGAGACTTGTAATATTCTGCCGTTCTTGCCGAAGCCACATAGCTGGACTGCGCTTTCTCGTGGCCCTTCAAGCCGAGGATTTCGGCACAGATGATACTGCCGTTCTGCTCCTTCGATTTAGCAAGCAAATCCTGCACCACCTTATAGCATGCCGACTTGCCCTCGCGGTCATCCCCCTCGGTCTGTCCACAATCCAAGCCAACGAGCACCACGATGCCCGAAACGGCACCGCACATCATTCTCATTCTGCCTACTCCACCACCGAAGCCGGCACCGATGCGCTTCGCCATCTCATCATCAAGACCATATAAATCGGCAAAGGCAGCCACTACCGACTGGCAGCAGCCATAGCCCTGCATAAAGTTATCCACAGCCTGGTGAACACGCGCCTCCAACTCTGGAGTCAATATTTTCTGTTCATTCATCATGTTTAGAGTCTTCTATATATATAATAATGTAATAGGAGGCGATTAAACCTCATAAAGTTTCATCGTATCCTGACGGGTAAATGCCAGCTCCTTATAGAAATCACGGAGATAAGCCGATATTTCCGCCTTATCATCAGCAGATGCGAAGAGATTCTCGCCCAACTGCCTTTCCAGCGAGCTCAAGCCATCCGAAAGGTTTTCTATCTCTCCCTCGTAATCCCTTCCATCCTCCGGATTCCTGCGTACACGATGATACTTAATATCCTCTGCAAGCGTATTCTTCATCTCCACGAGTTTATCTGCAAAAGGAGAAAAGAGGGCACGAATCACGATGTTTCGGATAGCATCCCGCTCTTCCGGTTCCTGCCACAGACAATGGTAGATAGGAAGCAAATCGCAGATATCCACCTTTTCCCTATCCTGCATAAAGGCAGAAGTGCGAAGCAGGCGGACGATATTCTTCCATCTTCGGTCACTCACATAGATGTTTCTGCGCTCGGCAGCCTCATCCACATTCACGGCTCTCAGAGATTTACGGATGGCGGAAATTGCATCAAGCACCTCCTCCTTCACGCCAATCTTACAGATTTTCTCCGCCCATTCAGCATACTCCTCAGCAGTAATCTTCAAATCAGAAAAATCTGCGGAATCAGATTTCCCCATAGAACCAGAAGAATCTGTGGAATCTGTGAAATCTGTGGGACCTAAGAAATCCGTGGGAGCCTCCAGCAGCATCGCCCGGAAATTCTTCTCCAGCTTTATCGGTCGGCTTTCTATTCTGATAACGAATCGGTCCCAGAGCGCCTCCAGTCCTTCTCCCTTAGCCGGCAACTCATTACTTGCCGCTACGAGAAGTTTCAGAGGAAGATGCATTTCCCGATTGCCGTTACGGAAGATTTTCTCGTTAATCACCGTAAGGAGCGTGTTCTGGATCGCAGGTCCCGCCTTCCAGATTTCATCCAGGAAAACCACATCGGCAGTAGGCAGATAACCCTCCACCGCACGCTCGTAAGTATCCGAAGTCTTCAGTTTCTGAATGCTCACCGGACCGAAGATTTCATCGGGTGTAGAGAATCGCGACATCAGATACTCAAAGCTCTGAGTCTCCCTGAATGCCGTCTTCAACTGTCTGGCCACCATACTCTTTGCCACTCCCGGAGGTCCCAGCAGGATGATACTCTCACCTGCCAGAGCTGCCAGGAGCGAGAGCGATATCTCCGTCTCCTTCTCATAAATGCCCCGGTTCATCTCACCGAGTAATTGTTTGAATCTTTCAAGCATATTCTTACTTTTCTATTCAGAATCGTATAAAGACGAAAAGAAGTTAAGAGATAAAATTCATTATCCCTTAACTTCCTCATATTCTTTTATATAAATAAGGTATGGCTTACTTTACGTTGCCCACCTTAATCAAGTACTCAGCAATCTGAACAGCGTTCAGGGCAGCACCCTTACGAATCTGGTCGCCAGTCAACCACAATGTGTTACCATTGTCATCAGCCAGATCCTTGCGGATACGACCTACATATACATCGTCCTTGCCGGCGCTCTCCAATGGCATTGGATAAACGTAGTTCTGGGCATCATCCTTTACGGTTACGCCTGGAGCAGCCTCCAAAGCCTTGCGGATGTCCTCTACTGCCAATGGCTTCTCTGTCTCGAACCAAACACTCTCTGAGTGAGAACGGAGTGAAGAAACGCGAACGCAGGTAGCACTGGTGCGAACATCAGAGTGCATAATCTTGCGGGTCTCGTTATACATCTTCATCTCCTCCTTGGTGTAATCGTTAGGAGTCATCTTGTCAATCTGTGGAATGACATTGTATGCCAACTGATGAGGGAACTTATTGATATGCTCAGTCTTACCGGTCTCGAGGATATCCTTATACTGCTGCTCAAGTTCAGCCATGGCAGCAGCACCAGCACCTGAAGCACTCTGGTAAGAAGAGATATGAATCTTCTTGATATGGCTCAAGTTATCGATAGGCTTCAACACTACAACCATCATGATGGTGGTACAGTTAGGGTTGGCGATGATGTTGCGAGGGCGGTTCAAGGCATCCTCAGCATTTACCTCAGGCACAACCAGAGGCACGTCGTCGCACATACGGAATGCGCTAGAGTTATCAATCATCACGGCACCATACTTGGTGATAGTCTCGGCAAACTCCTCTGAAGTGCCGCCACCAGCAGATGTGAAAGCAATATCGACATCTTTAAAGTCATCGTTATGCTGCAAAAGTTTGACCTCATAGTCCTTTCCCTTGAAGTTGTATTTTCGTCCGGCAGAACGCTCAGAACCAAACAACACCAAATCATCCATAGGGAAATTTCTCTCAGCAAGGATACGCAGGAATTCCTGTCCTACTGCGCCACTTGCACCAACAATTGCTACTTTCATAATCGAATCTTTTAATTTATAAAGTTGTTATAAGTGTAAACTGTGGAAGAGAAAGCCAGCCTCCTTATCATCTTCATGATTCCTCATTTTCTGATAGCTTCATGATTTCTCATTTTCTGATAGCCGGAAACCGCTTATTTTCTCAAATCCGCTGCAAAGTTAAGACTTTTTCTACAATATCAAGCATAAATTCCCCAAAATTATTGCTTTTTGCTGCAAATTTATCATTTCTGCTTACTTTTCTGCAAGAAATTGGAGAAAAATACTATTATAATATAGGTGTACCTATCTCGGTGACGCCCGAAGAGAACATTCAGACTATCATTAATCTTCTACCTTCCAATCCTTGATGGTATGCGTCTCCACATCAAAGTTGATGCCTACCTTCACGATTGGAAGACCGCAGAGGGTGAAACGCTTAGCATACTCCTTCAAGTCTATCTGTTTCATTGCCACATCAGCACTTTGGTTCAGTTTCAATTCAAAGAGGTAGAGATGGGTGGCAGTACGGAGCACCATATCGACACGTCCCTTTGGCGTGTGAACCTCTACATCCACATAATTGTCGAGGATGGAGAAGATGACATACATCATCTGCTGATAATGCCCCTCATAATCCGTATTGTCGCAATAAGGAATCGTGCCGAGATAAGTCTGGAGCATTTCCAGAGCCTCATCTATCTTGTTATGACGAATAGCAGCAGACATCTTGGCGATTGTGGTGGTACCCTTCACCGTATTCATACCTATATAATAAGGTAAAAGACTACGATACAAGCCAACACGAATCTCCTTGTTCGGTATGTCTAAGAGATAGAGTTCCGTCTCTGGGTCATAGCCCTTGATGGTGATGTAGCCACTCTGATAGAGCAACGGCATGATGGTGGTCATCTTCTCGGTTGGAGCATCAAACTCCGACTTATCAGCCTCACTGCCACCTATCTCAGATGGCATCACCTGGAACTTGTTGAGCATGTTAATCAAGTAAGTAGGTGTACCAGAGGCAAACCAATAGTAATCCAAATTGCCATTTGTCATGGCATTGAGCAAGCTGAATGGATTGAATACGTCAGGAGATTCACTCGCAAAATGATAACCATCATAGTACTCTCGAAGAGCCGCAAGCGTCTCCTCTCTTGTCTTACCCAACTTCTCGCCCAAAGCATCAACATCTGCCGACATTTGGGTCACCAGTTCTTCCTTGGTTATACCACAAATTCCAGCATACTCCTCATCCATGCTCACATTCGAGATATTATTCAGTTCGCTAAAGATGCTCATCTGCGAAAACTTGGTGATGCCCGTCAAGAAGACAAAGCGGAGATAAGGCTCGCACATTTTCAATGGACTATAGAAATTGCGCATAACATTGCGAAGAACCTGCAAGGAAGTATCCTCGTGTACTACATCCAACAAAGGAGCATCATACTCATCGATGAGCACAACCACTTGCTTGCCTGTCTTTCGATAAGCAGTCTGAATCAAATCGGTCAGACGATTATTTGCTCCATTCTGAGGTGTTGTAATACCATACGTAGCCTCTTTATTAGCCAATTGATAGCCCAAATAATCTTCCAACTCCTTCTTTTCCAGATGCTTGCCACCCGACATATCAAAATGCAGCACAGGATATTCCGTCCACTCCTGCTCCAGTTTTTCGATGGCAAGCCCTTTAAACAGATCCTTCTTACCCCCGAAATAACTTTGAAAAGTTGAAGTCAATAATGACTTACCAAAACGGCGTGGTCGGCTCAAGAAGAAATAACATCCACCAGAATGCGTCATTCTGTAAATGTATTCCGTCTTATCAACATAGAGCTTATCTTCTTTTCGAATTCGCTCAAAAGTTTGGATTCCCACAGGGTATAATTTCAATGCAGCCATCTTACAATATGCTTTAAGTACTTATATTTGGGGACAAAGATACAAAAAAATATTCATAGCTGCAAAGAAATCCCCCATTTAGTTTGCGATATCTAACAAAAATCACCGGAGGCAAGAGCCACAGTTTCTATCGCACCCCCGATGGCAAACCGCATAATATAGGCGATGATGCCCAGCATCCACATAAGAAATATCAAAAAATCGTGCCTTGGATAATATTCAAGGCACGATAATATAAAAATCATCAGAAAAATTTGGTTATACAAAATAAAATGAGTAACTTTGCAAACGTAAAAAGCCAACAGCATCCGATAGGTGGTTCTTGGTCATGGTCTATGTAGCCATGCATGAAAAAACTACATGCAAGTTTTTGTGGGAGCTAGCACTGCAAACTTGATTTCTATATAAGATGATTTATTCTTCTTTCAAGAAGAACATTACAATTTCCAGATTATTTCTTTATTAACAACAAAAAAGGATGAAGAAGATATTTTTCATTTCAATAGTAGCGGTCAGTTTCCTAACGAGTTGTCGTCAATGGTATTCGCTACAAAACTTCCTTGGTATTGGACATTACGAAATAGTCTCCAACGCTGAGAATTGGTTAGATAACAACAGGTACGACTCTATCAGTCAAAAATGGATAGGACCTGATTCAGCAAGAATAAACTATATAGATGCAGAAGCAAAAAAGACAAATAAAAAAGAATATAAAAATGAGCGAAATGAAAACAAATAAAATAATTCTCAAAAAGAAAAATGGTTAGTGGTGGAATATAGCTACCAACAAGCCCTTTAGTGGTCTCGCCTCAGTTAATGGACAGACTTTTCTATATACCAAAGACGGAAGAAAGATTCCATAGTCAAAGCCTGCCCCAAAAATCCATAATTTTATAAAAAACTTATGGATGCGAGAAAATCCTGAAAATAAAGGATTCACAAATGGCAAGTACTACTATTACCAAACCACTAACGGAAATTGGGATATAGGCCCAGGTATAGATAAAGCCAAACAAACAGATGCATTCAATAAACGAGCTGTACGAGGTTTTACCCCAACAGAGATGAATGCAGAAGTTATGCTGCGAGCAAAAAATACATTTGCTCTAGCAGATAAAGCCTTAAAAACCGTGACGCAGTTTCCTGATACTGTCAGTCCACAGATAAAAGAAGGATTAGCAGATATAAGATATCAAACAGGTCCGTTGGTTAGTAATTATCCAAAGCTTTTAAAAGCTGTTGCAACAGGGAATGTCAATGATATGGCTAATGAATCCAAAGTCTACTTTTGGGACAACAAAAAGAAAGCCATGTCCTTTGACAAAAAAAAATTTGATACCCGAATGAAAGAAAACTTCCATTATCGAAATGGAGGTCATCTCTCTAGAAAAGCATTGCGATTGCTATCCAAAGACTTTAGAACAATAAATCATTTGGCATAATCAGATCACCGCCCTTTGTTAGCAGTAACATTCTAACAAAGGGCGTTTTCCTTACGTAATGATAAAAAAACAACTTGGTACATTTTTTTATTTGTTACAGCATCAAATCGTTGATGGTTGTACCATTCATGAACCTGCTTAAATCCACCCTTTCTCCAATACCATGCAAATGTCCGGTTTCTGAATACTGCCAGATATTGCACTTTCCTCTGCCGTCGATAGAGGGTTGCCTGGAGTTATAATTGGCGATGAAGAGATAATAACGATTGAACTTCGCCCCCATCTCCTTATTATAGAAGCTCTCGTTGCTATAGATGATAGGATACTTGCCATAGTGTTTCTTCACCAAGTCAGCAAACACCTGTATGCTATCCTGCAGCTGTCGTCCCTTCCATCTTCCCTGGATGCCTTTCTCCTCCACATCCAATACAGGAATCAAGTCCTGCTCACTCTTCTTCACCATCTTTTGGAAATCCCGGAACTGAGCAGTTACTGAAGAGCCGGCAGACATCAGATGATAAGATCCCACCTTCAACCCATATTTACGAGCCAGTCTGATATTTCGGCGATAATGTCGATCCACATATCCCTTACCATGTGTAGCTCTGATATAAACGAACTTGATTCGCTTGTTCTTCGCTATTTCCTTCCACTTGATAACTCCATTGTGTTTCGAAACATCAATGCCGTCATATCCGCCATGCGTATAAGGTTGCCCTTTCAATCTATCAACGAACACATCAGAATAAGATGAAGCGATGCCCACCCATCGCTTCACCTTATATGGCGACACCACATACATGATTCCCAGGCCAACACCAGCCAAAACAACCAGATTGCCTAAGAATACCAAAGTATATTTTAACCCATTCTTCATTACATTTTTTTTTTAGTTGTTTTCAGGGGACAAAGGTAATGAATTTATTTGAAACGGCATAGAAAGTAAGGGGATAAATGTATGAAATAGGGGGCTGGAAGTACGAAACTCAAGTTCTTTAGGATTATTCATAAGAAAAGCGAAAAAAACTTTGGTACTTTCAAATATTAATCGTAATTTTGCAACAAATTAGAGTATCAAAAATTAAGGAGGATTATTATATGACTAAAATAATGTCAAACTCAAAAGAACGACTAAACGATAAAGCCCAACACTTTTTCGAGGATAGCAGTACCGTTCAAGAACCAATGGTTGCCTATCGTCACGATTATGCAACAGAGGCTCATAACGAATTCGAAGAATATCCTTTTATGACATCATGCAATAATGACGAGTTGGCGAATCATGTCTTAGCTCGTGAAGAAGAATATGCTAGAACAGGCAATGCCGTTGACTTTCTAGAAATGATGGCCGATTTCAAAAACGAATTCGAATGGTAAACATACGAGTATTACCACCAACCCAAGAAGACATACGCTATTGTATCGAATATGCTAGGGATGAGTTTGGAAGGAAATGCGTTTTGAGATGGAAAAAGGAACTTGAAGCTATATACGCTCGTCTCATTATGTTTCCTTTGTCATATTCTCCAGAGCCTATTCTGAAAGATTTTCATCGAGATTATCGTAGCGCACTGCTTATGGACAACTTCAAGCTCATTTATCGCTACGACAAAGAGCGTGACGAAATCGTCATTGTTGACATTTGGTACACCAAACGTTCTCTACAAACATTATTGAGACAATTCAAAAGGAAACTATAAAAACTTAGCGAGCTGAAGGATTACTCCCTTTTGCTCGCTATATTTTTATCTTCTACCATTTCACCACCACCATAATCCTTATCGTCGATGGGGAAAATATAGTTGCGTATATTACTTTACATTATTGTTCCCTGATAAAGACTTTTCTGAACGTTTTTAAAAGAAAGCATCCAATACTTCCTCAAACACATCATTAGGACTCACTTTATTGAAGAGACACATAGAAGTTTTGAGCTTCAGCACGTCAATTCCGCTTCCCATGATATATTTGATGTCCTTATCCTTGTGGAGCAAGAGCGCCTTGCAGCATTCACGGAGTCTATCACCCAGAATTTCATGTTCAACATAGGCTTTGGCTTCACCCACGCCATCCAAGCCATAGTATTTTGAACATAATCACAAGTATCATCTATTAAATCTTGTTGATTGCTGTTCATATTATTACAACCACAAGCTCTGCATTGCGTATAATTTCTATACATTATCTATTCCTCCTTTTACAGTATATATATATCTTATGATTACTGACCTAAAAACGTGAAAAAAACACTTAGAAGTTTTTTCTTCTAAGTGCTTCGGAATATATTATTAATTTTTATGTTTTTTAATTAGCATTCCAGCTATAATAATTGCTGCAACAGTTAGAACAGCCAATAAAATTAGTGCTGGTAATTTATTTTCTGTTTGTGCTTTTACAACATTTGAATTTATAAATACATTTATTTTATATTCTCCAGTTGTTACTCCATCTTCTGCTGTTACTATGATCTTAACTAAATTATCTCCTTGTTTTAAGTCTTCATTTCCCTCTATTACAAACGTAGCTTTTTCATTCTCAGTTTCAGCAGATACATCTAGTTTTGATATTTCTTCACTTACATTTATATTATAATTATAGATATTGCTTTGAAAAGATGGATATATATTAAATCCTTGAACTATTAATGATTTTAACCTAGTATTCATGGCTTTTTCGTTCAAAGTTTTTGTAACATTAATTGTATATGTTTTTGTATTACCTGCTTCCGCCTCTACAGTAACTGTTATATTATTTTCACCTTCTTCTAGTCCTTTATTACCTTTAACAGTTACTGTTGCTTCAGAATCTTCTGGCTCTGCTATTACTTTAATATCTTCTACATCTAATCCTACAATTGCTGTATATGATGTAATACTCGCTTTAAATTCTGGTGCCAAATCTGTTCCTTCTAAAGCTAAACTCTTTAAGTTAGCATTTTCTGACTTTGTTTTAGTATTTGTGGTTTGTGATTCATAGCTTTGTCTGTTATTTCTTTCTGGAGTTGGTTTGTTAGAGTTGTTGTTTGTAGTTGGTTCTTCTTGTTTTGGCTCTTCTTCTTTTTCTGGCTCCTTTTCAGGTTTTTGCTCCGTGTTTCCTGTAACAGTGTTTTCTGTTGGTGGTGATACAATCTCTCCTGTGGTTGTATTACCATCTGTATCTACATCTGTTGCAAACACGCTAACATTTGTAATTAAACTAATTAATAATAAAATTAAAATAATTCTTTTTTTTAACATTTCTTTCTCCATCTTTATACTTTATATTTGTACTATTCCACCCATTACGGTATTTATATCTGCTTCTGCATCAGATAAATCTGTAACTACTTTTGCTCCACCT
>ERZ772884.1768-NODE-1768-length-13544-cov-7.381199_pt1 | contig 13544 bp, 10 predicted proteins | sample MGYA00580574_ERZ772884 | MGnify/ENA primary metagenome ERZ772884 (study PRJEB29015, sample SAMEA2737690) | human gut metagenome | biome: human gut; feature: human-associated habitat; material: faeces | place: China | collected 2012 ... | reverse complement strand
TGTCACCGCGCTTCATCACCTTGAAGATGAGGTTCAGGTTGTCGCCGCCGTCGGATTTGTCCAGGTTCTCCATATCCTCCAGCATGGGGGTGGAGATGCGCTCAAAGCCGGAAGCACGGTAGGTTTCCAGGATCTTGCCCTGGATGTAGTCGCGCAGGGTCTGCTCAGCGGGCAGCAGGTCCCGCATACCCTTCAATGCCTGTGATTTCATAGTTGGTTCCTCTTTCTCAGCATCCTCACCCTCTCAGTCTCGCATTCGCTCGACAGCTCTCCCAAAGGGAGAGCCAAGGGCAATCCCAGATGAGGCTTTTCAAAGAACCGCCAGAGCCTCCCCCTTTGGGGGAGGTGGCAGTGCGTCAGCACTGACGGAGAGGGTGAAGTTATTTTAATTTGAACATCTTTAATTATAAAGAATCATGCCGTTTTGTCAATGAAAAAGGGCACACTGACAGAACGAGGTGATAAAACAGATGAAGCAGTTTACAGCGCGCCACCCCTGGGCGATCCTGGCGGCGGGGGCGGCCATTCAGATCCTGACGGGCCTGCCTGCGGCGTGGGGCGTGTTCCAGCAGCCGGTGATGGACGAGTTCAGCCTGACCGAGGACGGCGCTGGCTATGCGTTCGGCATCCTGATCGCAGCGTTCGGGGTGGGCTGCGTCATCGGCGGTTTTTTGCAGGATAAAAAAGGCCCGCGCTGCGCGGCGCTGTGGGGCACCGGCCTGCTCTGCGGCGGGTTCTTTGCGGCGGCCCTCCTGCCTGGGGAGAAGGGGGCATGGTTCTGGGCAGTGTTCAGCATTCCGGCGGGGCTGGGCACGGCGTTTCTCTACCCGTCCATCCAGTCCTGCGCCCAGAAATGGTACGCCGGGCGCAAGGGCCTTGCCACCGGCGTGATCGGCGGGGCGGTGGGCCTTTCCGGTGCGTTCCTCACCGTGTTCGTGCGCACGGCGGTCAGCGGCTTTGGGATCGTGCAGGGCATCCGGGGCGCGTTCTGGGCACTGGGAGCCGTCACGCTGCCCGTCTGCCTTGCGGGCAGTCTGCTGCTGCAGGACCCGCCGGAAAGCAGACAAAACCAGCAGGGGAGCGGCAAAAATGAGATCGACCTTTCCCCGTGGCAGATGCTGAAAACAAAGCAGTACTGGCTGTGCGCAGGCGCGGTGTGTTTTTCCACCCCGGCGGTGCTTCTGTTCAGCCCCATCATCCTGAAGCTGGGCGTGGAGCGGGGGCTGGACGAAAGCGCTGCATTGTGGAGCGTGGTGCTGGGCAGCGTGGGCAGTGCGGCGGGCCGCCTGCTGATGCCCATGCTCAGCGATAAAATTGGCCGCAGGCCCACCGATCTGCTGCTGTTTGCGGTGTCGCTGGGGCTTTCGGCAGGGTTTGCGTTTGCGCAGGGCTGGTGGGTGATCGCCTGTTATGCGGGGCTTACCTTCTGCTATTCCGGCCTTGCAGCAGTGCTGCCCGCCCTTTCCACCGATCTGTTCGGCCTGCCGCACGCAGGGGTGAACTACGGTTTTCTGGCACTGGGGCAGAGCGTGGGCAGTCTGGCCTTTCCGTTTGCAGCAAATCTCTGGGGGTTGGAAGCCGGGCGGCACTGGCTTGCCGTGGGCGGCGCAGCGGCGGGCTTTGCGGCCATGTGGGTACTGAAGCCTGCCGGGCAGACACCGCGCAGGCAGGACACAGGAGCGTGAAATTTGCCCTCTTGACATAGTTGACAAAAACTTGACGAATGAAATGACAAAAGCATCCGAATTGACAGTTAGCAGCAGGCAACTGCAAATAGTTTTGATGTTTTTTACCGGAAATGTATTGCAAAATCCGTCAGCTTTCTCTATAATAAAATCATGCGTGGTAGTACCGGTTAAGGCGCTGAAAGAGAGCGGCGCGCCCGGTCAGATGCAAGCAGCAAAGGGCAGCGGCTGTGCCGGCAGGGCGCGGCGGCGGCTTTGTGCTGCAAAGCAACATTTGTCAAAAGGAGAGTATGATTATGACCTATTCGCAGCAAGTACAGAATATGTGCCCGATCACCAAAGGTCCTAAGCATGGTCCGGCTCCCATCCCCGAAGAGGGCGCATGGGTCAAGGCCTATGAGATCAAGGACATCAGCGGCTACACCCATGGTGTGGGCTGGTGCGCACCTCAGCAGGGTACCTGCAAGCTGTCCCTGAACATCAAGAACGGTGTCATCGAGGAGGCTCTGGTGGAGACCATCGGCTGCTCCGGTATGACCCACTCTGCTGCTATGGCAGGCGAGATCCTGCCCGGCAAGACCATTCTGGAAGCTCTGAACACCGACCTGGTGTGCGACGCCATCAACGTGGCTATGCGCGAGCTGTTCCTGCAGATCGTCTACGGCCGCAGCCAGACCGCTTTCTCTGAGGACGGTCTGCCCATCGGCGCAGGTCTGGACGACCTGGGCAAGGGTCTGCGCTCCATGACCGGCACCATCTTCTCCACCAAGGAGAAGGGCGTGCGCTATCTGGAGCTGACCGAGGGCTACATCAACAAGCTGGCAGTGGACGCTAACGATGAGGTCATCGGCTATCAGTTCGTTAAGCTGGGCAAGATGATGGAGGATATCCGTCACGGCAAGACCCCCAACGAGGCTTACGAGAAGAACGTGGGTACTTACGGCCGCTTCAGCAAGGAGCAGGGCGCTGTGAAGTACATCGACCCGCGTGAGGAATAAGAGAGGAGGAACAACTCAATGGCAACTTTTGAATCTATGGATCGCCGTATGCCTAAAATTGAGGCATGCCTGAAGGCTAACGGTCTGGAGTCTCTGGACGCTTGCAACGAGATGCTCCTCGCTAAGGGCATCGACTGCGACAAGATCGTCCGCGGCGTGCAGCCCATCTGCTTTGATAACGCTGTCTGGGCTTACACTCTGGGCACCGCTATCGCTGTGAAGCGCGGCCTGACCGACGCTGCCGAGTGCGCAGCTGCTATCGGTGAGGGTCTGGAAGCTTTCACCATCCCCGGCTCCGTTGCTGAGCAGCGTCAGGTCGGTCTGGGCCACGGCAACCTGGGCGCTCGTCTGCTGAGCGAGGACACCACCTGCTTCGCTTTCCTGGCAGGCCACGAGTCCTTTGCTGCTGCTGAGGGTGCTATCGGCATCGCCCGCACCGCAAACAAGGTCCGCAAGACCCCCCTGCGCGTCATCCTGAACGGCCTGGGCAAGGACGCAGCTTACATCATTTCCCGTATCAACGGCTTCACCTATGTGCAGACCGAGTACGATATCCCCACCCAGACCCTGACTGTGGTCAAGGAGATCCCCTTCTCCGAGGGTGAGCGCGCAGCCGTTAAGTGCTACGGCGCTAACGACGTTATGGAAGGCGTTGCCATCATGAAGAAGGAGGACGTGCAGTGCTCCATCACCGGCAACTCCACCAACCCCGTCCGCTTCCAGCATCTGGTTGCCGGTACCTACAAGAAGTGGGCTATCGAGAACGGCAAGAAGTACTTCTCCGTTGCTTCCGGCGGCGGCACCGGCCGTACCCTGCACCCCGATAACGTGGCTGCAGGCCCCGCAAGCTACGGCCTGACCGACTCTCTGGGCCGTGTGCACGGCGATGCTCAGTTCGCAGGCTCCTCTTCTGTGCCCGCACACGTTGAGATGATGGGTCTGATCGGCATGGGCAACAACCCCATGGTCGGCGCTACCGTTGCCTGCGCTGTTGCTGCAGCTCAGGCCAACGCCTAAGTCTTTCCTAAGTTTCAGCGAGGGGGAGCTGCTTTCCGAATGAGCAGCTTCCCCTTTTTTGCTGATAGATATCCGAACACAAGCAACCCAAAACAAGAAGGATGAAACAATGAAAAAGAATCAGATCCGCAAGAGCGTGGCTGCGCTGGCCATGGCGGCTGTTGTAAGCGTCAGCCTGCTGGGCTACGGCTGCGGCAGCAAGTCTGCCTCCTCCACCGCAGGCGTGTCCGGCGAGTTCACCGGTACAGCCAAGGGTATGGGCGGCGATGTTACCGTCACGCTGACTTTGACCGACGGCAAGATCACCGGCTGTACTGCCGAGGGCAAGGACGAGACCCCCGGCATCGGCACCATGGCTCTGGAGCAGCTGCCCGGCGCCATTGCCGAGAGCGGCAGCATTGCCGTGGACGGCGTGGCCACTGCAACCATCACCTCCGACGCCATCAAGGAGGCTGCCGCTGCCGCTCTGGCCGCAGCCGGCCTGAACGCTGATGACTACAAGACCGAGGTCAAGGCCGAGGAAAACAAGGCCGAGGACTCTACCATTGATGCAGACATTGCCATCGTGGGTGCAGGCGGTGCAGGTATGACTGCTGCCATCACGGCTGCTGCTGAGGGCAAGAGCGTGGTCATTCTGGAAAGCCAGCCCATGGTGGGCGGCAACTCCGTGCGCGCTACCGGCGGCATGAACGCCGGCAAGACCGTGTATCAGGATGAGAACGAGTTCGGCGAGTCCGCAGGCGTGGAAAAGACCCTGAAGACCGCTGCTGAAAAGTACGCCGACAACGCTACCATCACCGCTCTGGCAAAGACCGTCTCTGAGCAGTGGGCAACTTATCAGGCAGACCCCAAGGGCTACTTCGACTCTGTGGAGCTGATGGAGCTGGACACCATGATCGGCGGCAAGGGCATCAACGACCCCGCTCTGGTGGAGACTCTGTGCTCCAACAGCGCTGACGCCATCGACTGGCTGGACGAGCACGGCATCACCCTGCACAGCGTTTCCAGCTTCGGCGGCGCATCCGTCAAGCGTATCCACCGCCCCGTGAATGATGAGGGCAAGACCGTTTCTGTGGGTTCCTACATGATCCCCCTGCTGCAGGAGAACTGCGACAAGGCCGGCGTGCAGACCCTGCTGAACACCACCGCTACCGAGCTGCTGACCGATGCAAACGGCGCTGTTGTGGGCGTGAAGGCTACCGGTTCCACCGGCGAGACCATCACCGTGAATGCCAAGGCTGTGGTGCTGACCACCGGCGGCTTCGGCGCAAATCTGGACATGGTCACCGAGTACAAGCCCGAGCTGAAGGGCTTTATGACCACCAACGCCGCAGGCGCACAGGGTCAGGGCATTGAGATGGCTACCGCTGTGGGCGCTGACACTGTGGACATGGATCAGATCCAGATCCACCCCACCGTGGAGGCTAACACCGCTGCCCTGATCACCGAGGGTCTGCGCGGCGATGGCGCTGTGCTGATCAACGCCGAGGGCAAGCGCTTCATCGACGAAGTGGGCACCCGTGACGTGGTTTCCGCTGCCGAGATCGCTCAGACCGGCAGCTACAGCTGGCTGGTGGTGGATCAGGCTATGGTCGATGCCTCCAGCGTCATTCAGGGCTACATCAAGAAGGGCTACACCGTGACCGGCCAGACCTACGAGGAACTGGCAAAGGCTATGGGCGTGGACGAGGCTGCTTTTGCCGAGACCATGAAGATCTGGAACGGCTACGTTGAGGCCAAGAACGACCCCGACTTTGGCCGTACCAGCTTTGCAAAGGCTCTGGATACCGCTCCCTACTACGCTATCAAGGTCACCGCAGGTGTGCACCACACCATGGGCGGCCTGAAGATCAACACCAACACCGAGGTGCTGAAGGCTGACGGCTCTGTGATCCCCGGCCTGTTCGCAGCAGGTGAGGTGACCGGCGGCGTGCACGGTGCAAACCGTCTGGGCGGCAACGCTGTGGCCGACTTTACCGTCTTTGGCCGCATTGCCGGTGCAGCTGCCAGCAAGTACGCTGCATGAGCATAAAGCCAAAAAACTCTGACACCGCCGCCCCCAAGGGCAGCGCGTGGAAGAAAAATGTGATCTTTGCACTGGTGGTGCTGGCACTGGCCGCAGGTATTTTTCTTGCGGTGCGGGCGCAGCACCCCGCCAAGGGCAGCGGCTTACAGGCCGTTGTGGATTTCGGTGACGGCGTTACCGAGACCTTGCCACTTGCGCAGGATCATGATTACCTGTACGAGGTAGGGGACTACATCGTGCACTTGCAGGTAAAGGATGGTGCCATCGCGTTTTTGGACAGCCAGTGCCCGGACCATGTCTGTGAGCAATTCGGCTGGCTGGACAAGGACGGCGCATGGGCCGCCTGTGTGCCCGCAGGGGTGTATGTGGTGGTAGAGCCCACCGCAGACGCAGAGTAAAAAAGAATAAATCAGCCGGGCCTTCGGGTCCGGCTGATTTTCTTTTTGAGGAAAAAACGGCAAAAGAACCCTCTCAGGCATCGCTGTGCGATGCCAGCTCCCCCGAAGGGGGAGCTTTTTAGCGTGAGCCGATAGTTGCAGAGAATCTCCCCCATCTGAGATTCTGAAAAGCCTGCGGGCTTTTCAGAATCCTTTTTCACAGGAAGGAGAGCAGAGAAGAGGCAGTTTGAATCGTATTATATAAAGATATGCAACTGCTCAGCGGCGCACAAAGAAAGCCATTCTTTGTTAAAAAAGTCTGAAACTTTGTGGAAATGCCGTGAAACGAAAATTGGACGCTTGTTTATCGGGGCAAAATGCGATACACTACAAATAAGAGTTTCTGACGGGTGCTTTTGCAAAAAGCACCTTGTCATAAAAGAACCTAGGAGGAACGGCAAGAATGATCTGGAACAAGTCTAAACAGCCCGCCGACCCGCAGCAGGACGCAGCGGCTGCACCCAAAAAAGGCGGTGCGGCAGCCTTTGCCCAAAAGAACTGGAAGTGGCTGGTGCCGGTGGCCATCGTGGTGCTGGCAGGCGGCTGGTGGCTGCTGAAGCCCAAGGGGGCAAAGCCCGCCAACGTGGATACTTCCTATACAGAAGCAGTGCCGGAGACCCGGGATGTCTCCAACACGCTCAGCGGCACTGGCACGCTGAAGCCTGCCAATACTTACAGCGTCAAATCGCTGGTGCCCGGCAAGGTGCTGACCGGCGGCTTTGAGGAGGGCGATATCGTGGAGGAGGGCACTGTGCTCTACACGGTGGATTCCTCCGATGCAACCACCAAGGTGGAGCAGGCAGCCATCACCCTGCAGCAGGCGCAGCGCAGCTACGACAAGACCGCCGACCATCAGTATGTGCGTGCCGAGGTGGCGGGCGTCGTCAGCAGCCTGAAGGTGAACAAGGGCGATGAGGTAAAGAGCGGTCAGGAGGTGGCCGTGGTGCGGGACAGCTCCAAGATGAATCTGGTGCTGGAGTTCCCGGCTGCGGATGCTGCTAACTTCTCGGTAGGGCAGAACGCCCAGGTGACGCTGGACGGTACTTTTGAGGTGCTGCCCGGCACTATTACCGCTGTGACCGGCACCGATGCCCTGAGCACGGGCAACCTGCTCACCCGCACTGTGACCCTCTCGGTGTCCAATGCGGGTGGTCTGACCACGGCACAGGCTGCAACGGCTACTATCAACGGGGTGAGCTCCATTGCAGCAGCCAACTTCCAGTATCAGGCCGAGCGTACCCTGACTGCGCTGGCTTCCGGTACCGTCACCGCCATCAATGTGCGGGAGGGCGGCAGCGTGAACAAGGACGATATCATCCTGACCCTCAGCGGTGAGGAACTGACAGAGTCCATCCAGTCTGCCTCCGAGACCCTGCGCGGCGCGGAACTGTCCATGCAAAATATGCAGGACGCCATGGATAACTACACCATCACCTCGCCCATCAGCGGCACCATCATCGAGAAAAATGCCAAGGTGGGCGATGCCCTGAGCACCGGCAGCGACCTGTGCACCATCTACGACCTGAGTTATCTGGAAATGACCATCAACGTGGACGAGCTGCAGGTCAGCAGCCTGAAGGTGGGGCAGTCCGTACAGGTGACCGCAGATGCCGTGAAGGATAAGACCTACGAGGGCTTGGTCACCCGTGTGTCCATGAAGGGTGATACCAGCGGCGGTACCACCACCTACCCGGTGACCGTGCGCATTGACGAGACCGATGGTCTGCGCCCGGGCATGAATGCCAACGCCGAGATCGTGGTGGCACAGGCTAAAAATGCGCTCACCGTGCCTAACGCCGCCATTGTGCGGGGCGGTTATGTGCTGGTGCGGCAGGATTCTCCCAGCGCCGTGAACGCCGATGATTCCATGAGCGCACCGGAGGGCTATGTGTATGTCAAGGTCAAGACCGGTGTCAGCGACGACAACTATACGCAGGTGACCAGCGGCCTGTCCGAGAGTGATACCATCGCCTACGACCCCAGCTCCGTGAGCAGCGACAGCTACTATGACGACGGCGGCTATGATGATATGGGCGGCGAAGTGATCGGCGGCGCCGGAAACAATGCAGACCTTGCCGAGGGCGGGGAGGAGACGCTGCCGGAGGAGACGGAAAACGGTGAAGCCCCCGCAGCGGACGCTGAAGAGCCCGCAGAGGGCATCGACCCCGCCGAGGCCGGCGCAGTCGTGGTGGATTGACGCAGGAGGGATGAATGAGCGCTCTGATCGAGTTTGATGCGGTGTGCAAGTACTACCAGATGGGCGATACCACGGTAAAGGCTGCCGACCACATCACCATGAAAATCGAAAAAGGCGAGTTCGTGGCCATCGTGGGTCAGTCCGGTTCGGGCAAATCCACTTGTATGAACATCATCGGCTGTCTGGATGTGCCCACCCACGGCACCTACCGGCTCAACGGCCGGGATGTGGGCAAGATGAACCGCAACGAGCTGGCCGCTATCCGCAACGAAATGCTGGGCTTTATCTTCCAGCAATACAATCTGCTGCCCAGGCTGAACCTGATGGAAAACGTGGAGGTACCGCTGGTGTATGCGGGCATCTCCCGCACCGAGCGCCACATCCGCGCCCGGGAGGTGCTGGAGCAGGTGGGACTTGGCGACAAGCTGAAAAACCGCCCCAACCAGCTTTCCGGCGGTCAGCAGCAGCGCGTGTCCATTGCGCGGGCACTGGTGCGCAACCCGCCGGTCATTCTGGCGGACGAGCCCACCGGCGCACTGGACTCCCATACCGGCCGCGAGGTGCTGGGGCTTTTGCAGCAGCTGCACAAGCAGGGACACACCGTAGTGCTGATCACCCACGACAATTCCATTGCCGTGCAAGCCGACCGCATCATCCGGCTGGAGGACGGTCAGGTGGTGTATGACGGCGACTCCCACGCACCGGAGGCCATGGTGCAGCCCACCCTGCTGCCCGAAACGCCGGAAAAGGAGGAACAGGCATGATCTTTGAAACCTTCCGGCAGGCTATCCAGAACGTGTGGAGCAACAAGCTGCGCACCTTTCTGACTATGCTGGGCATCATCATCGGCGTGATGGCGGTCATCGTCATCGTGGGTCTGGGCAACGGCATGACCAAGAGCATGCGGGACAGCTTTTCCGCACTGGGCACCAACACCCTCAGCATTCAGGTGTGGGGCTACGGCTCCCGTACCGTGCCGGTGGAGGAGATGTACGATATCTGCCAGCGGCATTCCGACCTGATCAAGGCGGTGTCGCCGCAGGTCAACTTCAGCGGCAAAGCCAGCGGTACGCTGAAGATCGGTACCACCAGCTACCGCTGGTCCAAAATGAGCGGTGTGGACGAAAACTTTACCGAAATGAAGAATTACCAGATCGTTCAGGGGCGCGGCCTGCAATATATGGATATGCAGGACAACAAGCAGGTCTGCGTCATCGGCGATTACCTCAACCGCGTAGCCTTTGGCGGCAACGGTGTGGGGCAGACGCTCAAGATCGGTGCCAACAAGTTCCGCGTCGTAGGTGTGCTGTCTGCCAAAGTCAGCGACCCCACCATGCAGCAGGGCAGCGATGACGATTGCGTTTACCTGCCCTACACCACCGTGATGCGGCTTTCCAGCCAAAGCATGGTGGACTGCTACACCGCCATGATGGCCGACGAAAGCCTTGCCAACGAGGCCAAGGCCACCATGGAAGAGGAATTGATGTCGATCCTCAAGACCGAAAACGGCTACTATGTGTACAGCGCCAGCGAGTGGCTGGAGGAAATGAACAAGATGATCAACATGGTCATCGTGATACTTACCGGTATTGCCAGCATCTCGCTGCTGGTGGGCGGCATCGGCATTATGAACATCATGCTGGTGTCTGTGACCGAGCGCACCCGCGAGATCGGCATCCGCAAGGCGCTGGGAGCAAAGGAGCGCACCATTCTGGCGCAGTTTGTAGTGGAAGCAGCCACCACCTCCGCGCTGGGCGGCGTTTTAGGCATTGCACTGGGCTATGCGGTGTCCATGGCGGCAAACAAGGTGCTGCCCATGTTCATGACCGATACCACCGTTACGGTAAGCCCCTCCTTCAACTCCATTGTGGTGGCCTTTGGCATCTCGGTGGGCATCGGCGTGCTGTTCGGCTACCTGCCGGCACGGCGCGCAGCCCGGCTGAACCCCATTGAAGCATTGCGCTACGATTGATCGCGGCGGCGTGATAAACAAAGAACAAGAGGTACGACCAATGAAAAAACGGATTCTCGCATTTCTGCTGGCGGTCAGCATTGCGGTGTCGGTGCTGGTGCTGCCGGTCTCGGCGGCCAGCATCAACAACACGGCCCTGCAGACGGCTATTACTCTGGGCGCTGTGCCCACCGGTCAGGAACTGAGCGCTAACATTACCCGCGGTGCCTTTGCCAAAATGCTGGTGTCCTTTTCCACTTACCGGGAGAGCGTAGGCGCACAGGGCACGGTGGGCACTTTGTACCGGGATGTGCCCGGCAGCTCCCAGTGGGCACCCTACATCCGCATTGCGGTGCAGCAGGGCTGGATGAACGGCTACACCGACGGCTCCTTTCGCCCGGACAACACCGTCACGCTGGAAGAGGCCTGTGCGGCGGTGTTGAAGCTGCTGAGCTATAAGACCACCGACCTGACCGGCTCCTTCCCGCAGGCACAGCTGAACAAGGCGCAGCAGATCGGTCTGCGGGATCAGCTGACCTGCACGCAGGGACAGGCCATGACCTACGAGCAGAGCACCCTGCTGCTGTACAACGCCCTGCGCGCCAACACCGCCAGCGGCAGCGCCTACGGCAGTTCGCTGGGCTTTACGGTGTCCAACGGTCAAGTGGATACCTCCTCGGTGCTGCTCAAGAGCCGCAAGGGCCCCTTTGTGGCCGCAGAGGGCACACAGCTGCCCTTTACACCGGTGAGCGTCTACCGCAACGATAAGGCCTCTGCCTCGGCAGAGCTGAACAGGTACGACGTGTACTATTACAGCGAGAGCCTGCAGACGGTGTGGATCTACACCCGCCGCGCCGCAGGCCGCATCACGGCAGTATCGCCCAGCGCCAGCGCGCCTACCGCGCTGACCGTGGCGGGCAGCAATTACACGCTGGGCAGCTCTGCCGTGGCGTCCAAGATCTCCTCCCTGAACGGCGGCGGCGTGGGCGAAGTGGTCACCCTGCTGCTGGGCATGGACAACGAGGTAGCCGATGTGATCACCGGCGAGGAAGCCGACAGCGTGTTCTACGGCGTGGTGCAGACCGCTACCCGCAGCCTTGTAGAGGATAACGGCGCAGACGTGCTGCAAAAGATCTCGGTGATGTGCACCGACGGCATTACCCGCACTGTGAATATCGACAAAAGCCTGAACTACCCCACCGGCTGGCTGGTGGAGATCAGCGTGACCCCCGAAGGGGAACAGGTGACCGCCATCGAGTCCAAATCGGTCAGCGGCACCATCAACGACACCGCCACCGCGCTGGGGGACTATACTCTGGCCGATGACGTACAAATTCTGGATACGACATCGGAGGGGTTGGCTGGGACGGTTCGTCCCAGCCGAATAGCGGGGACAAAGCTGAACGCACTGGCCGTGCGCTACTATACGCTGAATGAGCAGGGACAGATCGACCGCCTGATCCTGAACGATGTCACCGGCGATCTGTGGAAATACGGCGTGCTGGACGATGTGAAGAATCTGGCCTTCAACGCCAGTTCCATTCTGGGCACCCTGACCGGCAGTGGCTCCTCCGGCTCGGGGGATAGCTCTTCCGGGAACGGTTCTTCCGGCTCCGGCAGTGGTTCCACCGGGGACGGCTCCTCCGGTTCCGGCTCTACCGGCGGCACCACCAACACCACCACCGTGGTGGACGATCTGCGCAGTGTGCTGGTGCCCACCACCAGCGAGATCCTGTGGGGCGTGATCGACGGCTCGCTGCTGAGCACGGTCTGGAACCGCATCACCAGCAGTTCCGGCTCGCTGCTGAGCATCGGTCTCAAGCAGCTGGCCAACATTACCGGCCAGCCTATGAGCACCATCCTCAATTTTGTGGGCGGCGGCGCTACCTACATCTGCTACGTCAACGGCAGTCAGGCCAGCTTTTCCACCTCCATCAAGTATCCGGTGCTGGCGGGCGGTTTGGCAGTGCGGCAAAACGTGAACGGCACTGTAAAGGCCATGATCCAGCTGATGCCCATGAAGATCGATCAGGTGGGTGCAGCCTCGGTGATGAGCAACGGCACCCGCTACGAGACGGCTGACGATATGCAGGTGTACCTATGGTACAAGGGGCAGTATTACGCCACCAAGCTCTCTGAGGTGAACTCTGAGGGCTACTACCTGACCGGCTGGTACGATAACTTTGGCTGCGCAGCAGGCAAGCGCGTGCGGGTGATCGTGGCGGTCAAAAAGGACTGATGGACTACTATGACCCCCGGCGCAGGGCGCTGCGGGCGGTACGGCAGCTGCTCTACCCGCGCGAGTGCCCCTTCTGCGGCCGGGTGCTGGGGGATGTACGAGATTGCCCGGACTGTGCAGTGCAGCTGGAAACGCTGCGTCGCAAGCCGGGCATCCGGCTGGACCCGGCGCAGCACTATATCAGCAATCTGGCCGGTGCGGCTGCGCCCTACCGTTACAGCGGCTGTGTGCGGCGCGGCATCCTGAACGCAAAGTATCAGGGCAAGCCGTGGCGGGCTGTGGAGATGGGCAACCGTCTGGTACAGCTGGCCTTTGGCGGTGAACTGACCGTGCAGTACGGCGAGCTGCTCCCGCAGCCGGTGCCGTGGGCGGCCATCGGGTACGACCTGATCGTACCGGTGCCGGCCTCCGGTAAAAGGCGCGGCTACAATGTGCCGGAACTGATGGCGCTGCCGCTGGCCAAGGCTATGGAGGTGCCGTTGGCACCGCAGGCACTGGAGCGCACCCGCGCCAAACGGCATCAGGCCGGTCTGCCGCTGGAACAGCGCATAGCCAACGTGGCAGGTGCTTTCCGGGCGGCGCAGCCGCGGCAGCTGGAGGGTAAGCGCATCCTGCTGGTGGATGACGTCATCACCACCGGCACAACAGCTGCCGCCTGCGCGCAGGCACTGCTTCACGCCGGGGCAGACAGCGTATTTGCGCTGGCCTTTGCCACGGTGGAGTTTGGCGCACCGCCGGACGACACCACCCCCATCCATGAGGACGATGAGGAAGATGCGTATCGCGATTTTTGAAAATAACGCTCTTTCGCACATCCTTTTGGCGGGCAAAAGCCGGGACGGTAAAATGTAAAAACTGTATCAGAAATTTGGAAAAAGCGCTTGACAAAACGGGCAAAGTCGGGTATACTAATCAAGCTGTGAGCGGCAAACGCAAACAGATATCCGGGTGTAGCGCAGTTTTGGTAGCGCGCTTGAATGGGGTTCAAGAGGCC
>ERZ772884.1765-NODE-1765-length-13549-cov-4.005262_pt1 | contig 13549 bp, 10 predicted proteins | sample MGYA00580574_ERZ772884 | MGnify/ENA primary metagenome ERZ772884 (study PRJEB29015, sample SAMEA2737690) | human gut metagenome | biome: human gut; feature: human-associated habitat; material: faeces | place: China | collected 2012 ... | reverse complement strand
CCATGGGCTACCGCGCCGACGCCCCCTACAGCGGCACGGAATACGACCTGATCACCGGCAAGCTCACGACCTACACCGAGGGCGTGAAGATCGACCGGGCGGCCATCTTCAAGGGCACCCAGCGTGCGAAGCAGATCTATGAGGACATGGTCGCAGCAGCGGAAGCACTTCTTGCGCTGGTCAAGACCCGCCGCGGGAATACCAACAAAGACAACGCCAAGCTCACGGGGCAAATCATCAGTCTGATTGAAAAGTGGAAGAAATAACGCAGCGCCCGGCAGGAGATTGATTCCTGCCGGGCGTTTTTCGTTTATTTCAGACTGTATTTCACGGCATACGCCTTGTATTCATCGTCAAAATTCTCGTTTTCCATCCGGGCAGAGCGGATGGCCTCGTGGGTGTTCATGTTGTGGTGGTGCAGGTCGATGATGCACCCGGCGATGTTGGAGCAGTGGTCGCCCACCCGTTCCAGCGCGGTCAGCAGATCCGACCAGACAAATCCGGACTCAATGCTGCAGCTGCCCTGCTGCATCCGCAGAATGTGATGGATGCGCATTTTCTCCTTCAGATCGTCAATGACCTGTTCCAGCGGCTCCACCCGGTAGGCTTTTTCCAGATCGTCGTCCCGGAACGCCTGAAAGGTCATGTCCACGATTTCCTCCACAGCCCGCAGCAGAACGTTCAGCTCATGGCGGGCGGCGTCGGACAGCGCCAGATTCTTGCTTTTTAGTTCTTCGGCAGACTCTACCAGATTCAGAGCGTGGTCTCCGATGCGCTCAAAATCGCTGAGGGCTTTGAGCAGCATGGCGGCCTCGCTGCTGTCGTTTTCGCTGATCTTCAGGGCGCTGAGCTTGACAAGATAGGTGCCAAGGATATCCTCATAATGGTCGGTTTTGCTCTCCCCCTCCCGCACAGCCTGGGCAAGCTCCTGCGTGTAGTTCTGGAGGGCGGCGGCGGCATCCCGCAGGGTCACGGCGGCCACGTCAGCCATTTCATTGGTGACCACACGGCAGCGCTCCAGCGCGATGGAGGGCGTGGTCAGCAGGCGTTCGTCCAGCTCACAGACCGCTTCCGGCTGCTTCCCGTCGGGGACGATCCTGCACACCAGCTTTTCCAGCAGACCTGCCGCGGGCAGCATCAGGGTTGTGCAGATGACGTTGAACACCGTGTGGCAGATGGCGATGCCCAGATAAGAAGCGCTTTCTCCCAGAATGGCAGGGGAGAACAGGGCGTCCGCCAGCACAAAGAGGGTCAGGCACACAATGGTGCCGATGATGTTGAACATCAGATGCACCACCGCCGCCCGCCGGGCGTTTTTAGTGGTGCCCACGCTGGACAGCAGCGCGGTGACGCAGGTGCCGATGTTCTGACCCATGATAATGGGGATGGCGGCGGCGTAGGTCACAGAGCCGGTGGAGGACAGCGCCTGCAAAATGCCCACGGACGCCGACGAGGACTGGATGATTCCGGTGAGCACCGCGCCCACGAGAACGCCCAGAATAGGGTTCGTGAACATCAGGAACATCTGCTGGAATTCCGGCACATTTTTCAGGCTGCTGACCGCGCCGGACATGGTCTCCATGCCGAACATCAATGTGGCAAACCCCAGAAAGATCATGCCGGTGTCCTTCTTCTTGCCGTCCTTCATGAACATGTAGTACACAATGCCCACCAGCGCAAGAATGGGGGTAAAGGAGCTGGGCTTCAGCAGCCGGACGAAGACGTTCCCGCTTTCAATGCCGCTGAGGCTCAGAATCCAGGCGGTGACGGTGGTGCCAACGTTCGCGCCCATAATGACGTTGATGGCCTGTCCCAGGGTCAGAAGCCCGGAGTTGACAAAGCCCACCACCATGACCGTGGTGGCGGAGGAGGACTGAATGACGCCCGTGACGGCAAGACCCGTCAGAAAGCCCAGCATCCGGTTGGTGGTGAGCTTCCCCAGAAGCACCCGCAGGGAGGAACCCGCCCGCCGTTCCAGCGCGTCTCCCATCAGGTTCATGCCGAACAGAAACAGGCACAACCCGCCGATCATGGTCAGAACATTGAAAATATCCATGGATTTCGACCTCTCACATCTTAAATTATTTCATATTTCAATTTTATCAGCGCAAGGTCAAATCCATTATCAGAAAAATGTAAAATCTGCGTAAATCCGGCAGAAAATATGGGAGGGGCGCCGCCCCTCCCATTCATTCTACTTTTTCTCCATGGGGAACCGCACCGTGACGATCGTCCCCTTGCCGACGGTGCTGTCCAATTCAATCGCCGCGCCCAGGATCAGCGCCGCGTGCTTGACGATGGACAGTCCCAGACCGGTGCCGCCGATCTCCTGGGAATGGCTCTTGTCCACCCGGTAAAACCGTTCGAATACCCGTTCCTGATGCTCCGGGCTGATGCCAATACCGGTGTCCGTCACCGTCAGAACGGCCTGATTTTTTTCCTGTGCAAGCCGCACAATGACCAGCCCGCCGTCCTTATTGTACTTGACGGCGTTGTCCATGAGGTTGAACACGATCCCGGAAACCAGCTGGGGAATCCCCTGAATCACGGTTTTCGTCCCTTCCAGCCGGATGCTGACGTTTTTCAGCTCCGCCGGGGCGGTCAGCTCCTGCATGGCGGATTTCGCCGTTTCGTACAGGTCGATGGGCGCCCACTGCATATCCGCCGCACCCTCGTCCAGCCGGGACAGGCGCAGGGTATCCTCCACCAGATCGATCATGCGCTGGGCTTCGCTGTAGATTTTCTCCGCAAAGTGCCGGGTGTCCTCCGGAGGAACCAGCCCGTCCTTCATCAGCTCGGCGTAGCCGGAAATGGCATGGAGCGGGGTTTTCAGCTCATGGGAAACGTTGGCGGTGAATTCCCGGCGAAGGGCTTCCGCCTTCTGCTTCTGGGTCACGTCAAACAGCAGCAGCACCACGCCGGAAACCGCCCCGTCGGATCTGACCGGACTTGCGGCGGCGAGATATTCTCCGCCGGTCAGAGCCACGTTTTCCTCCGCCTTTTCCCCGGTGAGGGCTTTCTCCACCAGTGCGGAAATGGCCGCGTTCCGGTTGGCGACGCCAAAATCCGCACCTAAGCAGTTGGGGGTGATCTCCAGCAGCCGCGTGGCGGCGGGGTTGATGCTCAGCACCGTGCCGCTGCTGTTCATCAGCACCAGTCCCTCGCTTAAGGAACGGGTGACGGCGTTGAATTCCTTCTGCTTCTGCCGCAGCTCCTGAGACTGCGCCCGGAGCTGAACCTGCTGGGAGTCCAGCCGTCGCAGAAGGGGCTGGATTTCGACGTACTCCCGGCTGGACATGGGGTCGTCCAGATTCAGCTCGTTCAGAGGCGCGACAATGTTTTTCGTCAGCTGTCCGGCAAGAAGCGCCGACAGGGCGACGGCAATGCCGATGACCAGAATGATCGGCTTTACCACCCCCAGCACCAGATGGGGCACCGTGTTCTGCGCCGCGGAAAGCCGCAGAACCGTGCCGTCGCTCAGGCGCTGCGCCGTGTAAATATACCGCTCCATCAGCGTGTCGGAATAGCGGAAGCTGGTGCCGGAACCGGTGGCCAGCGCGGCCTTTACCTCTTCCCGCTCCAGATGATTCTCCATCACGCCGGAATCGGAGCGGCTGTCATAAAGCACCGTGCCGTCGGCGGCGATCCATGTGATGCGCCGGTCAGAGGTATCCAGACTGTCAAAATAGGAAACCCCTTCCGTTTCCAGCGCGTGGGCGACCAGCGCCGTCTGCAATCGCAGCTGCTCCGCCTGAACGTCGGAAAAGTAGGTGTACAGCGCCCCCAGGATCAGCACCACCGCTGCCAGCAGCACCGCCAGCGACGCCAGAAAAATCGAGCGAAAAACCCGCTTCGTCATGGCCTACGCCTCCATCCGGTAGCCAACGCCCCGGACGGTGCGGATGTATTCGCCGCACTGCCCCAGCTTCGTGCGCAGGGTGCCGATGTGTACGTCCACCGTTCGGGTCTCCCCCACGTAGTCCGTGCTCCAGATCCGTTCCAGCAGCTGATCCCGGGTAAAGACCCGGCCGGGATGCTCCAGAAAGAGCTTTAATAGCTCAAATTCCTTCAGCGTCAGCTCCACCCGGGTGTCCCCGGCGTAGACCGTATGGGACGCGGAATCCATCCGCAGATTCCCCATTTGCAGCAGTCCGGGAGCAGCCGCAGGGGCAGCCCGGCGCAGAACCGCCCGGATGCGGGACACCATCTCCATCATGCCGAAGGGCTTGGCGAGGTAATCGTCAGCCCCCAGATCCAGCCCCACCACCTTGTCATACTCCGTCCCACGGGCGGAAGCAATGATGACCGGGATGCGGGCGGTGGTGGGATTGCCCCGGAGGGCTTTGAGAATTTCAATGCCGTCCATTCCGGGCAGCATGATATCCAGCATAATGAGCTGGGGCTGGGCGTGGCTCAGCGCGTCGAACAGTCCCACACTGTCCCGGAAGCCCTCCGCCTCGAAGCCGGACGCCCGCAGGGCATACAGCATCAGCTCCCGGATGCTGTCGTCGTCCTCTACGCAGTAAATCACTCGGATTCCCCCAATACTTATTCTATCTCACTGTTGATGGTACGATAAAACCGTAAGAATTACAATAAGCACTTTGTAAAATCTATGTAAAGTGGCAAATTCTGTTCCCGGAAGCGAAAATTCCGGGGCGGAAATCCGCCCCGGAGTATCGTGTCAAGCGTTAAAAACGTAGGTATCCAGCCGCCGTAGAGCCTCCTGCACCCGGCTCAGGGGCAGCGCGAGGTTCATGCGGATGTGGGTCTGACCGTGGAACGCCCGTCCGTCCTGCCAGATAACGCCCACGTCCCATCCGGCGGCAAGCAGCTCGTCCATGGTCTTGCCATGAGCCGTCAGCCATTCTCCGCAGTCCAGAAACAGCATGTACGTTCCCTGAGGGCGGCTGACATCCACGCCGTTAAAGTGCTTCGCGATGTAATCACAGGCAAAATCCACGTTGCCGGTGATGACCTGCCGCAGCTCCTCCACCCACTCGTAGCCCTCGGGCCTGTAAGCGCCCAGCAGGGCGTGCATACTCATGACGTTCATGGCGTTGTAGTGACTGAGGGAACCCTCCTTGTCGCAGCGATCCCGGAGCCAGGAATTGTAGATAATATGGTAGCTGCCCACCAGTCCCGCCAGATTGAAGGTCTTGGAGGGGGCGTACAGCGCCACGGTGCGCATTTTCGCGTCCTCGCTGACGGACTGGGTGGGGATGTGGCAATATCCGGTCAGCAGAATGTCGCTCCAGATCTCGTCGGAAACCACCATGACGTCGTACTTTTTGTACAGCGCCATGGCCTGCTCGATCTCCCAACGCTCCCAGACCCGGCCGCAGGGGTTGTGGGGGGAACAGAAAATGGCGGCGTGGATGTGATTTTCCACGATCTTCTTTTCCATGTCGGCAAAATCCATCCGCCAGACACCCTGCTCGTCCTTTGTCAGCGGAGAGTGGACAATGTGATAGCCATTGTCCGTCAGGCTGTGGGTAAAGCCGATGTAGGTCGGGCTGTGGAGCAGCACGTTGTCCCCTTTGGAGCACAGAACGTTCAGCGCGGAGATCACGCCGCCCAGCACGCCGTTTTCGTAGCCGATGTGTTCGCTCTTCAGCCCGGTAACGCCGTTGTGGCGCTCCTGCCAGCGGATAATGGAATCGTAATATTCTGCAGGGGGGTCAAAATAGCCGAAGGCCGGATGCTCCACCCGTTCGATCATGGCCTGCTGAACGGTGGGCACCACGGGAAAATTCATATCTGCCACCCACATGGGGATCACGTCGAATCCCTCCCGGGGCGCGGGATAGGGAGAACCGGGCGCGCCCACGGCGTCAATGGCGACGGCGTCCTTTCCCCGGCGATCCAGAATGGAAGTAAAATCGTATTTCATTGTGTTTCTCCTTTGTATGCGCTTGCTCAGCCGGGAACGCCGGCTGCAAAACTACCACGAAAAACAGCGGCCGCACAGCCGCCGAACAGAATTATTATAACAGCCTTCCCTCCCTTTGTCAATCCGCGGCCGCCCGTGTCAATGGAAAATCTGTGTTTTCCACAACGGCGAATTGGTAATATTGTCTAATTTTCCGTCTTGAACAGCAGATATATTTATGCTATCTTATAAATACAAAGAGGTGATACCGATGTACAGGTAAATCCTTGAAGGCTCTGAATCAGAACGGAGCCAATGCAGGCGGGCAGGGAGGTCCCCGGCGATTCCGACTTATAAGCGCGTCTCGCGGAAGAGACAGACAGAGAATGGATAAGGTATCGGAACAGAAAAACGGATCGCATACGCCCGTCAATCCGCAGAAAGAGAGGTTAACCAACAGATGTTAGATAATAAGAGCGAACAGAAATGACCCTTGGCTGCAAAAAAACGTGCTGATCACAAGGCATGGCAGTCAAGGGTCATTTCATTTCTTTCCGCGCCCGGTCGGGGCGCTTTTTTGCCGCCCGGATTGACAATTCCGGCGAAAACGTGGTATCATATTTTTATCCGGAATGTCACACAGGAGTGCCTATGCAGATACAAACGAAAAAATTTGCCGGGCTGACCGGGAATCAACTGAAGCTTCTGGCCTTGTTCGCCATGACCTGCGACCATGTGGGATTGCAGCTGCTGCCCCAATTTATCATTCTGCGGATCATCGGGCGGCTGGCCGCGCCGCTTTTTGCTTACATGATCGCCGAGGGCTGCCGCTATACCCATGACCGGGGACGGTATCTGGGGAGACTTCTGGGCATGGCCGCGCTGTGCCAGATCGCCTATTTTGCCGCCATGCGCTCGCTCTACCAGTGCATTTTCGTGACCTTTTCCCTGTCCGTCTGCCTGATTTACGCGCTGGATAGCGCTGTTCGCCGCCGGACGCCGTCGTCAGTGCTGCTGGCTGCCGCCGCCCTTGCGGCCGCGGTTTTCATCACCGTGGAACTGCCCCGGATTTTAATTCACACGGATTTTGACGTAGATTACGGTCTGTGGGGCGTAATGCTGCCGGTTTTGGTGTATCTTGGCAGGGGAAAATGGGGAAAACTGGCGCTGTTCGCCGTCGGTGTCGGTCTGCTGGGTCTGCATTACGGCGGGACGCAGTGGTGGGGGCTTCTGAGCGTTCCCCTTCTGGCGCTGTACAACGGGAAAAAAGGCACATGGAATATCGGCCCGCTGTTTTACTGGTATTACCCCGCCCATCTGGTCGTGATTTACGGCCTGAGCCTGCTTCTGACACACGCCGCCGGATAACGGATCCACCGGGGAACCATCCCCGATATATAAGGAGGAAATGATATGCGTAAAGATTTTGGTTCCAAGCCCATGCTGTACCCCATGCCGGTGCTGATCATCGGCACCTACGGCGAGGACGGCACGCCCAACGCCATGAACGCCGCATGGGGCGGCATCGTGGACACGAATCTCATCGGCATCTGTCTTGCGGACCACAAGACCACCCGGAACATCTTCGCCCGGAAGGCCTTTACCGTCTCCATGGCGGACGCGGAAAACATGGTCGCTGCGGACTATGTGGGCATTGTGTCCGGCGATAAGGTTCCCGATAAGGTCGCCCGGGCAGGCTGGCACACCAGCAAGAGCCGCCTGGTGGACGCCCCCATCATTGACGAGCTGCCCATGACGCTGGAGTGTACCTTCGTCAGCTACGACGATCATACCGGGCATACTGGGCTGCTCATTGGCCGGATCGAGAACGTCAGCGCCGAGGAAGCCATCCTCACCGACGGCAAGATCGACCTGAATAAGTTCCACCCCATCACTTTCGATCCCTGCGGCAACGGCTACTATCCCCTTGGCGAAAAGCTGGGCGACGCTTTTCAGGAAGGCAAAAAGCTGAAATAATGTCCAAAACCCGCGCAAGCGTCCCTTGCCTCTCCCTATGGGAGAGGTGGCCGAGCGCAGCGAGGACGGAGAGGGTATACAAGACCGCAATACCCTCTCATACTGAACTCCATGCCCTTCAGGCAATTAAAATCTTTTTTAAAGATTTTAATTGGAGTTCAGTATCAGTCACCTTCGGTGACAGCTCTCCCAGAGGGAGAGCCAAGTTGACACGAGAAATGGAGCGTATCGGTAACGATACGCTCCATTCACTGTTTTTATCAATATTTCCGCCATGTCGAGGGCATCAGCAGAATCAGCATGGGGAACAGCTCCAGCCGCCCGAACAGCATATCCGCCGTCAGGACGATCTTCGCCAGCGGCGAAAAGGCCGCGAAGCAGCCCGTGGGGCCGACCAGCCCCAGGCCGGGGCCAATGTTGTTCAGCGTCGCCATCACGGCGGTGAAAGTGGTGACAAAATCCAGATTGTCCAGCGCCACCAGCAGCACGGACACCAGCGTCACCAGAAAATACAGGGTCATGTAGCTCTGAACGCCCTGCACCGTCTCCCGGCTGACGGGCTTTCCATCCACCGTCAGCACCCGCACGGAGCGGGGATGAAGCAGCTTGCGCAGCTCCGAGCCGAGGGCTTTGCACAGAATCACCAGCCGGGAAACCTTGACGCCGCCGCCGGTAGACCCGGCACAGGCACCCACGATCATCAGCAGCACCAGAATACACCGGCTGAGCTGGGGCCACAGGTCAAAATCCGTTGTGCTGAAGCCCGTGGTGGTAATGACGGACGAGACGGCGAAAAAGGCGTGGTGAAACGCGTCGAATGCCGTGGGGAACATTCCCAGAATGTTAAGGGTAATAATCAGCGTGCTCCCGGCGATGATGGCAAAATACGCCCGCACCTCGGTATTCCGCCAGGCCATGGCATATTTTTTCATCAGCAGGAAAAAGTAAACGTTGAAGTTCACGCCGAACAGCGCCATGAACACGGAGACCACGCCCTGAAGATAGTAGCTTTCATAATAGCCCATGGAGCTGTTCTTGATGCCGAAGCCGCCGGTGCCGGCGGTGCCGAAGGCGGTACACAGGCTGTCAAACAGGGGCATTCCCCCGATAAGCAGCAGCACCACCTCCACCGCCGTCATGACGATGTAAATACCGTAAAGAATGGCGGCGGATTTGCGCATATTGGGCACCATTTTGCTCACGGTGGGGCCGGGGCTTTCCGCCCGGAGCAGGTGGTTGGCCTGTCCGCCCATATTCACCAGCGACAGCATGAACACCAGAATGCCCATGCCCCCCAACCAGTGGGTGAAGCTGCGCCAGAAGAGCATCCCGTTGTCCAGCGCCTCCACATCGGTCAGGATGCTGGCGCCGGTGGTGGTGAATCCGGAAACCGTCTCAAACACGGCGTCTAAGTAGCTGGGGATCTGCCCGGACAGGGTAAAGGGCGCCGCGCCGATCAGGGAAATGACCACCCATGCCAGCGCCGTAAAGACGAATCCTTCCCGGGCGTACATGTCCCGCTTGGCGGGCTTGAACCGGGTCAGCAGGAAGCCAAGCAGCCCCGCCGCGATCATGGTGTACAAAAAGTAAATGCCGGAGCTTTCCCCGTAGATCACGGCGACCGCCAGCGGAAGCACCAGAAACGCCGCCACGATCAGCAGGATCATGCCGAAAAGATAGCGAAGCAAGGGATAATTCATGTCCGTTCCCCCTTACCGCCGGGTGGTGAAGATATCGTTGAGGCTTCTCAGTCCGCTGTGGGCTGCGACCACGATCACGCTGTCCCCCACCTCGATGGTGTCGCTGCCGCGGGGGGTAATGGTCTTGCCGCCCCGGGAGATGCAGCCGATCAGCAGGCCGTCCTTCAGGTGCAGATCCTGCAATGGGATGCCGCAGAAATCGGCACTGGCCGTGACCCGGAACTCCATCGCTTCGACCTTATTGCTGACGATCTTGCACAGCGTCTCCATGCTGGCATAAGCGTCGGAATTCTGCATGGCCCGGACGTAGCGCACCACGTTGTCCGCACAGATATTCCGGGGATAGAACACGGAATCCAGAGACAGGCTGCCCACCAGCGGCTCATAGGAGCTGCGGTTGACCTTGGTAATGACCTTGGCGCGGGTCGTCCTCCCGGCAAACAGGGAAATGATGATGTTTTCTTCGTCAATGCCCGTCAGCGCCGCAATGGCATCCATGTGCTCGATGCCTTCCTCCTGTAACAGGCGCTGATCCGTACCGTCGCCGTGGAGGATCGTCGCCTCCGGCAGGAGCTGGCTCAGCTCCTCGCAGCGCTTCGCGTCCGATTCGATGATCTTCACGTCCATGCCGGTCGCCAGCAGCTGCCGGGCAAGATAATAGCCCATCCGTCCGCCGCCGATCAGCATGACCTGCCGCACCCGGGTCTTCGCCACGCCGACCTGCCGGAAAAACCGCTGCGCTTCCTGCGGACTTGCCACCACGGAGATCCGGTCTCCGGCCTTCAGCTGGAACTCACCGGAGGGGATAATGACGTCCCGCTCGCCCCGCTCCACCGCGCAGATCAGCACGTTGGCACGGAACTTTCCGATGTCCTTCAGCGCCATGCCGTCCAGCGGGGAACCCGCCGTCACGCCGGTTTTGAGAATTTCCACATGCCCTCTGGCAAAGGTGTCGATCTTGATGGCCGAGGGGAACCGCAGTACCCGGGCCATTTCCGTGGCGCAGGCTTCCTCGGGGTTGATGGCCATGCTGAGCCCCAGATCGTCCTTGATGAGGTTCAGTTCCTCCACGTACATCGGGTTGCGCACCCGGGCTATAGTGTGCCGCGCGCCCAGCTTCTTGCCGATGAGGCAGCACAGCAGGTTCAGCTCGTCCGCGCCGGTACAGGCAATGACGAGGTCTGCCTGATCCGCTCCGGCCTCCAGCTGAACCTCCCGGGAAGCGCCGTCGCCCTCCACGACCATCACGTCCAGCTCATTGTTGGACTGATCCAGTCTGACCCCGGAACGGTCTACCAGCGTCACCTCGTGCTTTTCCCTGGACAGCTGCTCCGCCAGAACGCTGCCGATTTTTCCGTCGCCGATAATCATGATTTTCATAAATACCACCCACGTCTTTATCCATTTTGCCTTACTATATCACAAATCCCGATTGAATGCAACCGCGCGGGAAAATCTGTGCAGAATCTGAAGGGGGTGTCAATAAAATCTGTCATTTTCTGTATTTCCTTCCGGAAATTCACGCTAATACTCCAAAAAATATTGGCAAAGCTATGGTTGCGGAACAAAACCGCGAGAAAGCAAAAAGGAGAGAAAACGGTATGAAGAGCAACAATCAGATCAACATTCCCCAGGCTCGGGAAGCGATGGACAAGTTTAAGATGCAGGCTGCCAGCGACGTTGATGGTCCAGTTACCTATTGAACTATAATAGAATCATCCAAAATAATTCAAATCAACGGTTGGTTTCCAAGTCTATTGTAGTTCACTCGGTAAAAACTTCATAAGCAGTTCGTTTTCCTGTTACATACACAAACAGGAAATCTAATTTTCAAGCCATGCTCGTAGAAGCGCATTCTATGAGCATGGCTTTTTTACTTGTCATATCGCACATTTTTAGCTATTTGTTCGCATCAAAAAAGGTGTATATTTGTGCAATGTTCCAATCTTTCCCACATCTCAAAAATTTTTTGAAAAGGATATTAAAAAATGGCCTTTCTCGATGGCTACTTAAATGAGGGGGTTCTTCAAAGAGACACTTCTCTTACCCCCTCACCTGAACCTTGAAAACTTCATAATCATTCATCTGATACATTCTTCTGGACCAGAGCCGGGAGGACAGTACGCCGTGACCGCCTGCCCCGTAAGGGGTACGAAGCGAGGAAGCCCGTGAGGGCTGAAGCAAAGGTGCTGAGCGAGAAATGCTGTCTCCAATGTTGGATTGCCACCAACAAGGCGACGAGGGTTCAGATAGGACAATGATACTTCTCTACGGAGCTGGCGGAGGACCCGGCAGGGGTGGAAGGCCCATGGACTCGATTCGCTCTCGAGCGTCAGATGATTTCCCTTTGTGTGTTTAGGGGGCGAGGCCGAATGAAACGCACCGACCAAAGCGCAGAAAGATTTTCTGTGTTTTGGTGGAGCAGAAAAATAAGCAAAATAACAATAGGAGGTACAAAATGAACCATTGCAAAACCATTGCCATTGTCAATCAGAAGGGGGGTGTCGGAAAAACCACTTCCACCGTCAATCTGGGAGTAGGTCTTGCTCAGGCCGGAAACCGGGTGCTGCTGGTAGACGATGACCCTCAGCATAGTTTGACCATCAGCTTAGGAATACGGAACGCTGACGATGAGCTGGACATCACACTGGCTACTGCCATGCAGGCCGAAATCCGGGATGAATCCGTTCCCTGGGAAGAAGGCATCATCCACAGCGGCGAGGGAGTCGATTTGCTTCCTGCGAACATTGAACTGTCCGGCGTGGAAATGAGCCTGTTCAATGCCATGTCCCGGGAACAGGTGCTGACATCCGTTCTCAGCCGGGTGAAAGAGAACTACGACTACATTCTCATTGACTGTATTACCTACAGTGAGGATGGCCGCCATATGACCGTGGACATTGTCAAGGCCGGTTTGGATGAAATCAATGGAGCCACCGCTAATAAGAACGGCAAGCTCTACACCGGCTACTCCAACTACACCGCCCGTGTTACCTACAGTGCCGTCATCAACGCCGACAAGTCCTTTGTCTACGGCGAAAAGGGCAATGAGAATACCGTCATTCTGACCTGGAAGCGTACCTCCGGCGATTACTACGACACCCTCATTGACGACTGCCATGTATTTTCCTTCGGCCTGGACCTGACCAAGCTGTTCTCCGATGTGGATGCGGAAACCGCCGCCGAAACCAAGCTCTATGACAGCGTAAAGTTCAAGATTCAGAACAAGACCGACGGCACCTGGATCATTGCCAAGCGCAATGACGAGGAAGGGGTCTACTATGTCACCGGCCATACCGACAAGGAAGCAGATGCCACCGTCTTTACCCCCGTCACCATGGGCAAGTCCTGCGGACACATCATGGTCAAGGGCTTGGAGGAGGACACTTACACCATTACGGAAATTCAGACCGCCAATGGGTATACTCTGCTGAAAAACGCAATTACCGTCACTATTTCTCTGAAAGAGAATCCAGCCAAGCCTTGCAATGTCTACGCCAAGGATGTGCTGGGCGTTCTCCAGAATGACCCTCACTACGCTTTTGACGGTGGAGAGGATCTGAAGCTGGCCAATATCCCCCAGCGGGCACTGTCCCACAACTACCCCACCGCTTCCGCAACGGTGGACAAGAATGATGTCACCATGCTGGAGGACAACGGCTCTGCCAACGCCGAGGTTCCCCTGACCGTAAAGAACACCAAGGGGTTTGATTTGCCCAAGACCGGCGATCACGGCACCTGGATGTACAGCCTGGTGGGCATTCTTCTGATGTCCGCCGCAGCCGGTATTATTGTTCTGACCACCAGAAAGAAGAATGGCCGGTAAGTATCTGGCACCCCGGAAAAACACTCCGGGGTGCCGTCCGAAAGGAGGAGATCCTATCCAAGACAAGCGCAGAAAAATCATCACCATCGCTCCCTCGCCTCCTAATAAGAAAACATGAAAAAGTCAGTAAAATCAATGTTTTCAAAGGCAGGGAACACGGTACGAAGTCAAAAA